>ERZ1026874.386-NODE-386-length-28262-cov-19.116000_pt1 | contig 28262 bp, 19 predicted proteins | sample MGYA00380167_ERZ1026874 | MGnify/ENA primary metagenome ERZ1026874 (study PRJEB33269, sample SAMEA4719803) | human gut metagenome | biome: human-associated habitat; feature: organic feature; material: feces | place: Cameroon | collected 2013-10 ...
ATGGAAAGGACTATCTGCTCAAGATACAGGAGCGGGAGATAGAGAAGACGGGTATATCGAGCCTTAAAGTGGGCTATAACAACGTCTTTGGCTATTATCTCGAGGTTCGCAATACTTTTAAGGACAAGGTGCCTGAAGACTGGATTCGCAAGCAGACTCTGGCGCAGGCAGAACGTTACATCACCCAGGAACTGAAGGAATATGAGGAGAAGATTCTCGGCGCAGATGAGAAGATATTGATCTTGGAAACGCAGCTTTTCAATGAGCTGATCGTTGCCATGCAGGAATATATTCCGCAGATACAGATCAACGCCAATCTGATAGCCCGAATGGACTGTCTGTTGTCGTTTGCCAAGGCTTCGGACGAGAACAGATATGTAAGGCCTGTGATAGACGAATCGCAGGTGCTCGACATCAAGCAGGGACGTCATCCTGTTATCGAGACCCAGTTGCCTTTAGGGGAGAGATATGTGCCCAATGATGTGTTGCTCGATACCGAGAAACAGCAGATTATGATGATTACAGGTCCTAATATGGCAGGTAAATCGGCTCTGCTGCGACAGACGGCTTTGATTGTTCTGTTGGCTCAAGTGGGTTGTTTTGTTCCTGCAGAGAGTGCGAGAGTAGGTTTGGTGGATAAGATCTTCACCCGTGTGGGAGCCAGCGACAATATCTCTTTGGGAGAGTCTACCTTTATGGTGGAGATGACTGAGGCCGCCAACATTTTGAATAATGTATCGCCTCGCTCGTTGGTGCTCTTCGACGAGTTGGGACGTGGTACTTCCACCTATGACGGCATCTCTATAGCATGGGCTATTGTGGAGTATCTGCACGAGCATAAGAAGGCTCAGGCGCGTACACTCTTTGCCACTCATTATCATGAACTTAACGAGATGGAGAAGAACTTCGCGCGTATCAAGAACTTCAATGTGAGTGTGAAGGAGGTGAGCGGAAAAGTCATCTTCCTGCGCAAGTTGGAACCTGGTGGAAGTGAGCATTCCTTTGGTATTCATGTGGCTGAAATTGCCGGTATGCCCAGGAGTATTGTAAATCGTGCCAACGTGATACTGAAACAGTTGGAAGATGATAATGCGGGAGTAGGGGGTGCAGGCAAGCCCAATGTGAAGCATCTTGATGATCAGAAAGAGGGTATGCAACTCAGCTTCTTCCAGCTCGATGATCCTGTGCTGACGCAGATACGTGATGAAATCCTCGGTTTGGATGTGAATAATCTTACTCCTGTGGAGGCTTTGAACAAGCTCAATGATATCAAGAAGATATTGTTGGGACGATAAGTGCCTCCTCTTCCACAGTAGGCATTTCCTTGGAATACCAAACAAGGCTTCTCCTACAACAGCCAATATGTAGAAAGATGACTAAGTTTGCAGATTCGAAGGAATCGCCTCAAATACACTTAAAACTTGGTGATGAGATAAGAAAAAGTGTCGGCGGTATAGGTTCCTTCAAAAACTTTTCTTATCTTTGCGAAAAAATCAAGGCTTATGTCAGAGAATCAAGATATACGATGGGTACAGAGATTGAGCAACTACGATAAGGCGGTGGCTCGATTGCAGAGTGCCGCTAAGATTGTTTCTTCGGAGAAACAATTTAGTGGCGAAGTTGATGATCTTTTGAAAGAAGGTCTGGTACAGCGCTTTGAGTATACTCAGGAGTTGGCATGGAAAGTAATGAAGGATTACGAGGAGTATCAAGGCTACACAGATGTACAAGGTTCGAGAGATGCTATTCGTAAAGCTTTACAAATGGGTATTGTAGAGGATTCTGCCTGGATGAGTACCATTTCATCTCGTAATCTTACTTCTCATTGCTATGATGAAGAGGAATTCAACATGGTATTGAATCAGATTATCCATGATTATCTCCCGATATTCGTAAAGTTCAGCGAGAAGATGAATGCCATCAAGGTTTCTGAAGTCTAATTTCTCCTTTTCTTGTTTATCTTTTTTTCGGTAGTCTAAAAATGAATCTTTTGATATAGACAGATGAATAAATATGGCATAGACGAGGGCGACTGGAAGAAAGTATTCTCAGTTTTCTCCCATTTCCCTCATATCAGTAAGGCTATACTTTTTGGCTCCAGGGTTAAAGGAACCTACAAGCCTTTTTCTGATGTGGATATAGCATTGGTAGGCGAAGCCTTGTCACTTACCGACTTGCTTCACCTTAAGAATGAGATAGATGACTTACTCCTACCCTACGAGTTTGATTTTTGTATCTATAAGGATTTGAAGAATACAGAATTCAAAAGTCATATTGACAGGAGAGGGGTAGAGGTGTATGATAGAAGTTCTCGGGAATTATAATAGAAGTTGTTGGAGAAGATAGGAAAAATCGTTGGAAGATATAGTATCTAAGGTCGCACATCAGCTGTTGTGCGCTTGCACATCACCTGATGTGTGAGTGTAGTTCAGTTGTTGTGCGATGAAATTCTTAGAACCAAGGGTGACCATTTTGCTGACATCAGCAAAATGGTATGAGACCTCTTGCCCTGCGATGGTACAAAGACCATTCCATATCATTCAATCATTTTCCCAACGTCGGGAAAATGATTGAATAATATAGAGTTTATTTTGCAAATAATTTTCCAATGAGATTCAAGAGATTAGAGACAGTTTCTTTGCTCTCTACAGGAATCTTGATGGAGGTTTCGCCTGTCTCCTCGTCTTTTTCAATAATGGAATCAACCAGTTGGGCAGTGGCTTCTGGCGACTTTAAAGTTTCGGCTAAGCCTGAGAGGAAAGATACTCCTTGGGCTACTAAATCCTTTGGCTGATTTGAGCGATTAGAGACGGATTCTCTGTTCAGAGATGAGCTCGTATGTTGCTGGATGGAAACCTCTTCTTTATTCTCGTCTGATTTATGTTCGTCGCAAGCCTTGTTGGTTTCCAATTCCTCAGGATTGATAGTTGTAAAGTCTTCCTCGACCTTCGGCGTTTCAGTCTGACCTTCGGAATCTTTAACGTTATTAGAATCAGCATCTTTAACCTTCTCTGTTTCTTCATTTTCTTCCACCATACCGCTTACGGTTTCCATCATCTTGCTGAACTTATCATCTGTGATGAAAACAGAATCCTCGCCATCATCGAGTACGCCCTCAAACATGGAGGTCTTGAAGCGCAACTTACCGAGCATCTCTTCCTCGATGGAATATGGAGTTACGAGATTGATAACCTGGATGTTGTTCTGCTGGCCAAGGCGATAGATGCGACCGATACGCTGCTCGAGAACGGCAGGATTCCAAGGCAAGTCGATATTGATGATGGTTGCTGCTGATTGCAGATTCAAGCCCGTGCTGCCGGCATCAGTAGAGAGGAAAACTCGGCTTGAAGGTTCGTTCATGAAGTTATCTACCAGGTTCTTGCGCTTTTCAGATGGCACGCCACCATGCAGATATTCAAATCCTATTTCTTTTTTCTCCAGTTCCTTGGCGATGAGGCGGGTCATGCGTTCCCACTGACTGAATACCACAACCTTTTCGCCTTCCTCGCTGATGATGTCGCTGATGATGTTCACGCATTCATCCACCTTGGTGTCGTATCTCGTCTTTTGGTCGAGGATATAACTGCTGTCGCATACCATGCGCATCTGCGAGAGGAAGAGCAGGAGACGCTTGCGGTCTTTATCGGATAGGAAATGCATCTTGCGCCATTTCAGAACCAGAAGACGTACCTGATTCTGCCACTCCTGATGCATGTCCTTCTGCTCGTTGGTCATCGGAATGAAAAGGTTCTTGTCTGAACGCTCAGGCATCTGGAGTTTTACATCTTTCTTGCGACGGCGAATGAGGATATCGCTCAGCTTTTTGCCTATATCGTTTAAGTTCTTATAGCCCAGTACTTTTCCAGTTTCATCAGTAATGATATGCTTGTCTTTGAAGAGATAGTAAGGGGCGAGGCGGAAATTATCAACAAACTCTACGATAGAATATAGTTCATCGAGCTTGTTCTCCAATGGGGTACCGGATAGAATTACGGAATAGTCTGACTCAATCTTTCTTGCCGCACGGGAAATTTGCGTGTTCCAGTTCTTTAGGCGCTGCACCTCGTCCATGATGAGCATGTCGGTCTGCAAACTGCCGAGTATCTTGATATCATTGGCGGCACTGTTATAGGAAATAATCTTGTAAGGTTCCGGGCGATTGTACGCTTCCTTTCTCTTGAGATGACTTCCCTCTATGACGAAGACTTCGGCATCAGTAAACTTCTTGATTTCACTTCGCCACTGGTATTTGAGCGAGGTTGGGCAGAGGACAAGTACAGAGCCAATGAGACCTTCCTTGCGTAACAGTTCGGCAGTACCGATAGCTTGGATTGTCTTTCCGAGACCCATCTCGTCAGCAATAATAGCCTTTCCTGCCTTTGCAGCAAAGCGGATGCCCTCTTTTTGGTAAGGATAGAGGTTTACTTTCAGAAGATTGTCGAGTTTTTCATCATCGTATGTCTTCACAATATTCTCTCTTTTCGCTTTTTCGCGAATGTCGATGATAAAGTCAATGGCATCTTTATAGCATCTGAATGTATCGCTGATTTGGCGCGCTTGTTTCAAGAAAGAGCCAATGCGGGCATAGGCTGACTTCTTTAAAACGTGGTTTTTGTCGAAGTAATCCTTGGCTAACTGTTCGTATGCCTCCTTGTTGTCAGAGCCGATACGAATCTTTACGCATCGCTCATCCCGATAGGAGAGATAAACAGAAGTATAAGGTGGCAATTCCCGGTGTACATGCACGCCCTTCTTTCCGCCAAACCATTTCTTGACGGCTTCGATATGTTTGCAAGTGCCGAGTCTCGAAGTCTTGAAATCCATGCAGGAACAATAATTCCATTCGCTGTTGGCTCCACGATACACCACCTTGTATTCGTTGTTTTTTTCTGGGTTGCGAACGATGTATTCGCCAGGGAAAAGGTCATCATCTACACAACTGATGTTGAAGTGCTCGATATCGGTCACCTGCTTGCGCAGTTTTATTTGCCATTCCTCCAAGCTCATCTTCTCAGGCTTAACGATATGGGAGATAACTTGCTTCTTCTTTTTCCTCTTGGTGTTTTTTGGGGTGGAGTCTGTGGCTTTGTGAGATGAAGTCTTGTTAGCCTTGTCGCTCTGGTTGTTAGTGCTTTTATTGTTGTTGTTTCTTGCCATTGTTGTTATTTTTTATTGAATTAATATTTTACTATTTCACGTTGGTAAATACATTCTTGTTCTCGAAGAGTTCTATCACTTGGCGTTCCAGTTTAGTTCTCTTGATGCCAAAGTTCATTTTCCAAAATTGTGGGTCGTATTTCTGCTTGGCTATAATCTCTTTGAGGTTATAGTTGTATTTGATATGCTTCTTTCCTTTTAATTTATTCTCGCCCATGTTAAATACGAGCATGTTGATGCGAATCTGTTTGCCGAGATAGTGATAGCTACCGTTGATGTCTTCGCTTTCAACCTCTGTAAATCCTCGTTGCGAAGTATATAAAGTGGTTATGGATAGATTGAGTGGAAGTTTCTCGTGTTTGGACGGAGATAGAGTGGAATGCGAAAGATGGCCGGCAAACTTAAGGACATCAAGCGATTCGCTGTCCACGTAAAGATTGCCTTCAAGAATACTGCGGTGAATGCCTTTCTTTGCTTTGAAGGAAATTATATAGATGTAATGTTGCTGGTTTTGGATAACGGTATAGTCTACATGATAATACTTCTTATAGTCTTTTGTCAAAATGGGAATAGGCATGTTTTTCACCACTTTGCGTGATAAGATTCCAATTTGGGATAAAGAGAAGAAGTTGGTGCAATGTGAATATCTATTGCTTTCCGTTGAGGGTAGGGCAGCATATCTGCCTGTAATCAAAGACAATCCTCTGAGAGAAATCTCAGATTTTGCACTGAAGCAACTCTCAATGAACTCGTTGCAGACTTTATCGTTAAAGGTGGATTGGCGGAAGAAGAAATTAGACGTTTGTTCTTTATGTTGAACGGTTTCTGCCAGTAACTTGTTGATAATCTTATTGATGATGGCATCTATAGGATAAGCTGTAACCTCCTTTAGATTGATGGTGTAAGGCTTAAGTTTGATGATGGTATTGAGAGAGGCAACTGGCACAAGGGCTTCTTGATACCCCACACAACTAATTTTGGCATGGCCAGTAGATGAGGTTTCTATGGAAAAATCTCCGTTTGCATTAGCCAAGGCTTTATGGTCGGCATCAACATAGATAGTGGCGAATGGCAAACTTTGTTGGCTTTCAGCGTCAACGATACTTCCTTGGTATTTCTGAGCATGAATCGTTAGGCTCAGAAATACCAAAATAGTGAATAGTAAGTTCTTTTTGATATTCTCCTTCATTTGTATTGTTGCTTTTTAAAAAGCTTTTAAAATTTAATGTAAAGGTACACATTATAAATGAAAGATACGAAGAAATCGTGGAAAATTAATTAAAATTAGTGGCGCGAGACAAGAAAAGAGGCTGGTAGTATATGTTTTTCTCAAAAACTTTTCTTATCTTTGCGAAAAAATAAGGAATATGTCAGAGAATCAAGATATACGATGGGTACAGCGATTGAGCAACTATGACAAAGCGGTGGATCGATTGCAGAATGCCGCAAGAATTGTTTCTTCGGAGAAACAATTCAGTGGCGAAGTTGATGATCTTTTGAAAGAAGGTCTGGTGCAACGCTTTGAGTATACTCAGGAGTTGGCATGGAAAGTAATGAAGGATTACGAGGAGTATCAAGGCTACACAGATGTACAAGGTTCGAGAGATGCTATTCGTAAAGCTTTACAAATGGGTATTGTAGAGGATTCTGCCTGGATGAGTACCATTTCATCTCGTAATCTTACTTCTCATTGCTATGATGAAGAGGAATTCAACATGGTATTGAATCAGATTATCCATGATTATCTCCCGATATTCGTAAAGTTCAGCGAGAAGATGAATGCCATCAAGGTTTCTGAAGTCTAATTTCTCCTTTTCTTGTTTATCTTTTTTTCGGTAGTCTAAAAATGAATCTTTTGATATAGACAGATGAATAAATATGGCATAGACGAGGGCGACTGGAAGAAAGTATTCTCAGTTTTCTCCCATTTCCCTCATATCAGTAAGGCTATACTTTTTGGCTCCAGGGTTAAAGGAACCTACAAGCCTTTTTCTGATGTGGATATAGCATTGGTAGGCGAAGCCTTGTCGCTTACCGACTTGCTTCACCTTAAGAATGAGATAGATGACTTGCTCCTTCCCTACGAGTTTGATTTCTGCATTTATAAGGATTTGAAGAATGCAGAACTCAAGAGCCATATTGACAGGAGAGGGGTAGAGGTGTATGATAGAAGTTCTCGGAAAATATAATATCAAAGTCCGCACATCAGTTGTAGTGCAAGCGTAGAACGGCTGATGTGCGGTGAAATTCTTGCTTCTTCTCTAACTATAAGAATTGTGATGGAGATTATTTCTTTTTGCTATTCTTTTTAGTCAATGTCTTTTCGTCAGTTTTCAATCTGCGTTCTACTTTCTTGACATCTTCGCCAGCAGGAAGATTTTCTGGCACAATACCACGTTGGAGCATCATATTACGAACAGCCTTATTGTTATCGACATGCTCTTGACTGATTTGATGTTGTAAGTAAAAATAATCTGACATCGCAACGAAATATCTTCAAAGCAGTTTACTTTACAATCAATTTATAATTCTTTGCTTTTGAGATTATCCAATGATCAAATCGTTCTAAATTATCATAAATAATGTTGTAATAGCCAATTTAGGATCTCGCGCGTTATTCTTTATTATGAATTACCAAAAGAATTCTAATAGGCTCATAAAACACGCGTGGTAAGGTGTTTATTTCCTCAGAATAATTGAATAACTTAAGATACTCTTCTCTACTATATTTTAATATTTCATCTTCTATTATGACTTCTTTGATGCTGAGATTGTAATCACCTAGAATTCTTGAAATATCTGATATTATTTTATTATTTTTATTCTTAAATTGCGAAGAGATAGTATAATTTGTTCGTTTTTTATTCTTGTTAATTTCTCTATTTATTTGAATAAAAGCATCTCCAAAATCAGAAGGGCATATAAATATCTGGTGAAGATGACTTAAGTTATAATTATTTGCGATATTCCATAGTACAAGCCTTATGAAATTTATTCTTTCCTCATAATTTATCCGCACTTTGTATGTGCCTGGCTTATCTTTTGAAATCATCATCATGCTTGTAGGATACCCTTCTAAATCCAAGCTTAGAGTGAAAATGTCTACAAGAGGTAAATTATTACGTATACATCTATATTCAACATTTACCGAGTTGGATAAAGTTCTAATTTCGTGATAAGGTTTATATTTTCCATCAATAACAACAGTATCTCCACCTATATTGGATGCAGCAGAGATATGAATGTCTAAAATTACGAAAGACATCAGTAAAATCAATGTAAGATGAGCATGTTTCATATCTTTTCCTAAATGTAGTTTTATTCAATATCGTATCTGTTTTAATAAATAAAATTTGGATACTGCTTTTTTAGAGGGGTAGCGTATATATTTATAATACGCTACCTCTCGTTCTAAGTTTAGTTAAATTAGCTTCTATTTTGACATGTGTAGATAACTTTTTATTGTATTACAGAAACTTGAAAATCTCTTTTCTTTTGTTGGTCGTAATATCCATAACCTCTTGTTGATCCCCATTTATAATTAGAAACTACATCTACATGGCCAGAAGCATTACTGAAATATCTTTTGGGGATGAAAGGCAAGCCGTAATTTACTTTTTTATGATGTGTATATGACACGATATGGCCTGGATATACTTTCCTTAAATAATTATACATCAATTCCGCATTTACAATATAATTCATTCCATTTGCACCCTTTAGGGTCTGCTTTCCCATTGCAGGAATTGTATAACCTGCATTGTTTAATGCCATGCTTAAGCGTAAAGCGCATCCATTTAGATCATTACCAGCAGCAATCCATTTAGTTAATTCCTGTTCAACTTCTCCTCCTATTTTCTTCGCAAGAGAAAGTGCGTCTATCCATTCTTTACCATCATATGAGCCAATTAAGTATTCATCATATATTTTCTTTGCCCTTCTAGTTCCAAGTGAATGAGACAAATCATTAAATAAAATGGAGAATGCACCTGTAACTGCACCATTGGCAAATTTTCCCCCACCAATTTCATCAATCGTCCCACTTAATATAGAATTAGCCATAATTTTTTCTATGTCAGATAAGTTTACTGAATTTATAAGATGACTTCCACCACTAGATACAGCTCCCATCATAAAACCGTGGAGCATATTACCTCCTTGTACACCTTCTAGCCAACCTTGTGAAAACGTATGTTTAAACAATTGCTCGAATATAGTGCCATCGCCTGACGCAAAATTTAAAAAACCACTTGCGCCACCAACTACGGCTCCGATAAATGTGCTTTTTGCTATTTGACCAAGATTCGCCCCGTTAAGTAGGGCACCCGTCAAAGCGCCAGCAGCCCCTCCAGCAGCCCCTGCAATTATGGCAATAGCAGGTCCACTCGCTGTACCTGCAGTTACTACAGAAACTGCTATACCAACTATAGACGCAGTAATTGTTTTCCAGTTTTTGCTGAACCAACTATATCCCGATGGATCTATCAGGGAAAGAGGGTTATTTATACAATACGCATAACGATTCAGGCTTTGTGTAAAGTCTGGACTCTGTATAAACGGGTCAGCAGAAATAAAACGTCCTACGACAGGGTCATACATTCTACCGTCCATATTGACCAGTTCAAACAAGTCAATATGCTCATGTCCGCCGAAGCCATAATCATTATAAGCATTGCTTGATGCCATCACATCAAATACTACCCATGTCTCTGGGTTACGCCTTAATCCCCATGCATCATAGCTTAGTTCCTGATACAACTTGCCGAGTTCATCAGAATAAGCCTGAATGGAGCCTAAGTGGTCATGATGTATGTATTTTACATCTTCAATGTCATTAGCATCCTGTGAGAGTATTGCCACAGCCTTTCCAAATACAAAGATATAGTTCGTGCTACTTATCTTGCCATTTTCAACCTTCTGCTCAAACAGATTATCCACATAATATTTCCGCACGCCTTGAATGTCTACCAATACTCTCGATTTGTCTGGACCATATTCTATCAGCATTGTTTTATCGCCTGATACAATCTTGGCTACTTTGTCGAAAGAGTTATAGCTGATTTCATCCCAAGCCGCAATGGAACGCTTGCAATCCGTAATGGAAGACAACTTGTTGGAACCGTCTGTATAGATATATGTTCCGACATCAGACTTGCTGGTTATATTGCCAGCGTTGTCATAAGTCATGGACTGCGTTACCTGATCGTTCTTACGAACTGTTGTCAGACGATACAAACCATCATACGAGAAGGATTCCGATAGATTTCTCTTTAAATCACGGCGTGTGACAAGATTGCCCACGGCATCAAAACTGTATGTCCAATTTTGAATTCCGGGTGTCAATATGCTGGAGATAGTACCTTTCTTTGGATCATGAGCCGTTGTTGTGATGAGACCGTTTCCGTATTCTTCCTTCTCAATCTGTCCCCTTGCATCCAAGTCATAGAGTTTCCAATAGAGTTTTTGGTTGTTGGCATTTGAAACTGATATCTGTATTCCGCAGGCATCATACCCATTCTTGACTTTCAGTCCTTTGGGATATTTTATGGTCTCAACCTGATTTGCCAAGTTGTATGTATACGACGTCTCATACGCCCTGTCATCTATGACAGTATTTTTCTTGACAACCCGTCCGTAATTATCATAAGTATATGTCTCTGAATACTGTATGGAACCCACAGAAACGACTTCGTCAACAGCACCCTTCCATCCTTTGTCATATGTAGTTGAAATCGTTACATCCGGTCGGACTTCCTGTATGATACGTCCACCAGTGTCATATTCAAATCGGGTCTCCCCGTGACCATCTTGATGGGTAATGAGCTCTCCAAACGCATTGTATGTGTCCTGAGAATGCCCTAAATCCGGATCATCCAAACTTATTCGGTTTCCTGCTATGTCATAGGAACAGTGAATGGTCGTCCTTGGGCCTTTAGTTTCTATGCACTTTCCATCCGCATCATATTTGTAAGTAATGCCTGTGCCAGCATTGTCAATACTGGAAGCCAGCCAGCCATTGAGGTTGCTGACTTTAGTACTCATGCTTCCAAGTGGGTCCGTTGCTGTAGTCTTAAGTCCACTATATGAAAAGATGTGGCGGCTTCCATCAGGGGCAGTTTGCGCAATAGTCCTGCCCACTGCATCGTATTCATTCTTGCTCCAATATTGTTGTCCGCCGACATAATATGGATCAGAAGACCTTTCGACAAGCCCTTTCTTATCATAAGTCTGGTCTGTGTAGACCTTCTTTCCGTTAACCGACTCCGTAACTTTTCTCAACAGACGTCCTAAACAGTCGTAGAACTCGATGGAAGAAGGCTCTCCTGTAGTCTTATTCCATTCAAAATACAATGCGTTCGCTGGAGCATCAGACATTCCAGCACTCCACCCCGTAGTTTTCAATGCTTTTGAGATAGGGGTAGATGCTGTAACAAGATTACCGAATTTATCGTAAGTGTAATTGGTAACAATGCCGTTTTTATCCGTTGAAGCGGTAACAAGTCCCTCCACCTCGTTGTATTTCGATGTTTCAAGAAATCCTAAACTGTTGATAGAGGATACGATATATCTACCCTTGGCATCATAGTGGGTTTGAGTAATCCTTTCTGATGAGCCATCAAGAGAAGAAACAGTACTTTTAACAATATTTCCAAAGTTGTCGTGGACGTATGTTTTTCTATAACCCAATTCGGTATTTCCCGGGGCAAACACTTCTGTGGTCAACAAGCCGGAATTCGGATCATATTCGAATGAGGACTTCCGAGTTGTTGTACCACTCTCATTGGATTTGGAAACAGTACATTCCGTTAGCCTGCCCAAAAGCCATTTGTCAGCATTATTGATAAAAGTGCTGCTGGTGGTTGTCTCAATATTTCCATCCTTAACAATGGTTTTTGTGGTATTCCCCCAAGTGTCATACTCATAGTCTGTCTTTACATCCTTGATTAGTTCACCGGTGTTAAACTCGTAGTTCTTCTGATGAACTGTCAACGGCATATAGGTATAGATGTCGGAGTTATAAGATGACGAAGCATAGTTTGATTTAAGCGTGTAAGTATGGTCGCTCTCCTCAATCACCTTGCCGTTGACAGTGGTCCGGCTATGCTTGGGCGCAATCACATATTTCTCGATGTTCACCGAATATTCCGTAGTGTTCAATGTATTGGTGGTCTCGTCTTTCACATAGCATTTTTCAAAGCCCAGCAAGCCACGCCCGTTTTTGTGGAATAACGCATTTTCATATCTGTATGATGTCACATTAGTCCCGCCAATTCCATCAGGTGTTGAAACAGACGCCACTACAGGCCATGACAAACCTATGGAGACAAGAGGATATGAGTTTGTCCTGCCTCTGGTAAACACACTTTCATCTGTCAAATATTTATAATCAATATTGGTGGAATTGCCCAAACCGTCTTTGATTCCTGTCAAAAGACTATGTTTGTCAGAGGGCATCAAATAAACCTGATAACCATCCCAGTTGCTTTTATTCCAATCAGAGGTACAAACGAAATCGGCTTTGCCGTCACCGTTGAAATCGCCAACATAGAAATGCCACTTGTCCGTAGCATATACATTACCACCTTTTACCTGTTGATAAAAATTGCCTCTCCCGTCACTAAGGTAGGCCTGCGGTTGTGTCATATTGCTTCCAGAAGATGTCTTGTCAATGGCTTGGAAGTCATCGAATCCATCTCCGTTCAGATCGGCGATATACAGTTGCTTTGAACGTGCATCAAAGGGTTTTGCATAATACTCTTTGGTAAACTTACCATCCCCCTTTGAATAATTGATGCACCAGCTGCTCCATCCACCACTATTGGGATTTTTTGTCCATCCGGTAAGCAGCATGTCAGTCTTTCCATCTCCATTGAAATCTCCTAGTTCAAGGTAATGGTTCTTATCAGGCCATGATGATTTATTCTCCTTAGTCATGGTTCCCGCACCATCACAATACATGATACAGTTACCGTTGTCATTAAGGTTCATCACATCTGTCAGTCCATCTCCATTGAAATCGCCAAATTCCACTCTGTCCCACTTTTCGGAGCAATATCTAACCGCCGTATAACCTAAAGGTGTTATCCCATTTGCACCCTGCTCTGAGCGGATTAGTTTACACTCCTTGGAATTCGAAAGCCATGCGAACAAGTCGGCAGCTCCATCGCCATTCAATTCTACGGTTTGGATTGTATAATTCGTTGAAAGTGAGATGAAACATTTCGAGAAGGCTATACTTGCCCTTCCGTTGTTGTCCACTGATGTCGTGTATAAGTCACAGTTATGCCATTTGCCAGAATGGCATCGTTTTACAACAACATCGGTATAGCCATCTCCGTTAAAGTCCCCACAGACAACCTGCTCAAGTTTATCGTCATTCCAATTCCATGTTCCACTTGCGACCTGTTCAAAGTAAGTACCATGACTTATAAAAAGTTTCCAGCCTTTCCATCCAGCTCTGTCATTCTCTGGAGTGGCTATGAAATCCGCCAATCCATCGCCATTGAAATCACCTACAGTCAAAGCCGCCTTGTGAATAAGATTTGTCTGGGAGTAATTATAATTCTGTACCTTAAAATCACTAAGATTGGTCCACGTCAGTTGTGTCGGATTTTTATGTTCTCCTCCAGACGTGGTCTCTGTTACTTTTGAAAGTTGGTATTTGCGGTTTTCGACTTGATAATTAAACTGGAAGTTACGCACCACTTGGTTTCCCATGAACAGTGCTATAGAAGAAAGAAGTTGGCTCCTTTTAACTCTCACGCCATTGACATAAGTAACTGGTGAATAAGGATTGCTCATGTAGCTAAAACGGATTGAGGCATAAGGAGACAGTCCTGCCGTGGCATTTCCTGTATAGTCAATTCGTGAAGGATAGAAATCATTGGTACCAGCGTCACCACCATATGTGATGGTGAAATAGTTACCTTTTGTGTCAGACACTTTTGACACAAGCCAAAACAGGGTTGAGCCAGTTTCTGCCTTACCTAATGCTTTTGATACAGTTACATAATCATATATCAATCCGGACTTGGTATATACCGTGAAAGATGTGGGGTTGGTACTTTTACCATTTGCCAAGATTTTTGCGAAAGAATTGTTTTCTGTTCTATATTCTGTTTCCGTATCATAGGAATAGCTATAGTTTATTAATCTCTGACCGTCTAATGCAAAGTGATCATGACTGGTAAAATCTATTGCGGTGGACATACCATCATGAAACCTGTCTGATGGAATTCGGCTTATAATGGATAGCCCCATAAGGTCAAAGCCATATCCAGCCAAACCATTTTTCGTGGAACTATTGTAACATACTGATAAATTCGGCTTCATGCCACCTGTTCCAGGAAGAGCTGGTATCGGGATTTCATATGACAGTTGTCCTGTAGGAGAAACATTTATCTCATCATTGATTTTGCCGAAAACTCCATTTTCGGCTCCTCCGTGTTCCTTATCAGTATAAAGACGTTCCTGTGCGAAACTGCTTATCGTTACCAATAAATATATCAAAAGAAGTAAATGTTTTTTCATAAGTTCTAATTTCTAAGCAATTTATATGATTTTTCAAAGTTCTCTCCACTTACTTTAACAAAGTAAATTCCTTTTGGCAGGTTTGTGGTCGTTAAGGTAATAGTTCCATTCCCAATTAAACCATTGAAGACAACTTGACCTGATACATTTGCCATGATATATGATAAATTATGGTTTGAAGGCAATCCCACAACAGAGATAGAAAGTTGATCTTGAAAAGTCGGTGATGGAGAGAGGTCTACTTTTAACAATTTCGTGTCTGTAGAAGCTTTGGGGGCTTTCTTGGCTTTTGGAAGTGTTCCTCTAATAACCCGGGAAGTACAACAACCTTGTGCATTATATGTGTAAACAACCGTCTGTCCCTGTGCCTTAGTATAAGTAAAGACAAACAGCAGCATCAGTAAAATAACTTTATTCTTCATCGGTTTAAGATTTTAATTAACTTTAAATAGTTGCTTATAAAACACATATGTTAATAAGAAATTAAACTTATAAAGGATATTTAGGTAATATCCAATACTAAGGGCAAAAGATTCTATGATGAGAAAAAAGTTGGTACTGCGGTAGACCAACCGAAAAGTTAAACACCACGTATCGGAAGGATATGCGGCATATACGTGATATATAACAAAATGGTCTTCAAGTATTTCATGCTTTAAAATCTTTTATCATCATTTTGCAAAAATAAAGTACCAAAATGGAATTACCAAGAAAATTGAAGAAAAAATTCCATAGAAAGCGTGTTTTTAACATTTCGAGTATTATAAATGTATACAAATGAAGAATGTCAGGGGATGCTCACAGGAAATAGAATCTTGTTGTCCCCCCATGGTGGACTATATTCATTGGCGGAAATTAGTGGAAATAGTCCATGATGTTAAAAACAGACATTTTCTTTTGTTTTCTTCAAGAAATTAATTCAGCAGACCCTAATTACAATACAGCCAGATATAGAAAATACTATGGCTAATATGTAGATACTATTTCCATAAAGAGTATTGTTTCTTAAATCTATGTGAGACGGCCATATTATCATAATACCTAAATATAAGGCGATGGCCATGCTTTCGTACTTTTTATAGAATTGTTTTTCCTTCCATAAATAACCTAATGTATATAAAGATATTCCTATAGATACATTGGCGAGATATGCTGGCTTTTCTATATGAATGAGCTGGCATAGAAATGCCACTGTCAATCCTCCCATTGCAATACAGGTTATTGGTACTTTTTGCTTCATCAGTTTGTTGAAAAGGAATTGTACCATAAATAGTGAAGTTAAAAACCACAGGACATCATTTCCACCAATACTTCCACCTAATAATAATTCTTTTGCCGGAGTTAAAAGATAGTGCTTCCAGTTTCTATCCCCCGACATGTACATCACACTTGTATGTATGATATATCCTAACAAAGAGAAAATTATAAATGTATAGAGAAGTTTTTTGCCCCCCGAATCACACAATCTTTTGTTGTTTTTTGTTTATAAAACATGCCCGATTTGAAGAAAAACCAAAACATAAAGAATTTTAGTGGTTCAAGCCACAAAGAATCATTTTCCAAGGGAATCTTCTTCCACAAAAGAATGTGCATAAGCATCATATAGCAAATAAGTATGCCTGCAACTTGATCCAAATAATCTATTTGTCTTATAAGAAATATTGAATCGTTTGCAAATTTATAAAAAATGAATGAAAGGACAAAAGAAAAATAAGAAAATTTGATTTTTTTGAAAAATCATTCTTTAAAATGCGAAACAGTCTCGAAAAACGTAAGTATTTTCGTTTGCACATGGAAGTACTTTCGTTTTTGTATGCTCGGCATGAGCATTGTCTAAGAGGTGAAAGTCCCAAAGTTATTCGGAATGGTCGGTGTAAATGAAGTAGGAATAAGATGGAAAGATAATGCCCTTATCCTGAAGGTCTCACGGACGCATGGTGACGTGGATGTATTCGATGGTACCTAAATACGTGAAATGTTCTTTACACTTCCTTCGCTGAGATTTCTGTATTTTTGTCAGACTCTTTTTTGTTTGTAAATATCGAAAATATGAAGGAAGAAGCCAATTTGCTAAAAATCAGATGGTTATAATTATAAGGAATTAATGGTCATGTTCCGTAATTTTCATGTCGTACGACATTGCATCCTATAGTTGTACAACATAAGCGCTATAGTTGTACGGCATGAACCGTAAAAACGTACGACATGAGTATGTATAGTTGTACGACTATAGAATTATAGTTTGAGAAAAGTTGTAAAATACGGGTGCTACTGATGCTAAAATCTATTTTTTTACTGTTAGATGCCTTAGCAAAGAGTAGGTAAAATAGTGTAATAAATAATTACATATAGTTCTTTTAGAAAAAGAAATCAAACCTGTTTTTGGATTTCGATAGAAATCAATCAAGGCGAAAGATGCAAGTGGCGTAAATATCTATAAACGAGTGATTTACTGTATTTGCGGCAATGCTAATCAGGCATAGAATTGATGTGTTGGTAGAACACCGCTTTATGCTGAGAGACGGCATTGGTTGATAGAAACATCCCGGTTGTTTCATGTGGAACAACCGGGATGTAATGGTATGAATGTTTTTAATGAGCTTCGAGCCAGTTGTTTCCCCAACCGGCATCTGCAACCAAAGGTACGTTCAGTTGATAGGCATTCTGCATTTCCTCTACTACGATTTGCTCTACTTTCTCTTTCTCTTCTGGATAGACAGAGAAGTTGAGTTCGTCGTGTACCTGGATGATCATTTTGCTCTTGATGTCTTCCGCCTTGAAGCGTTTGAAGATGCGCACCATAGCCACCTTGATAATGTCGGCCTCGGAACCCTGGATAGGAGCATTGATGGCATTGCGTTCGGCAAATCCACGCACAGTGCCATTGTGACTGTTGATGTCCGGCAAATAGCGGCGACGGTGAAAGAGGGTTTCGGCATAGCCTTTTTTCCGAACTATCTCTTTGGATTTCTCCATATATGCTTTCACGCCAGGGAAGGTGTAGAAATAGTCTTCGATGATTTGTTTGGCCTCCTTGTTCTCGATATTCATGCGCTGGGCGAGTCCGAAAGTGGTAATGCCATAGATGATTCCGAAGTTGGCAGTCTTAGCCTTTTTACGTTGAGCATCAGTGACTTGCGAAATGTCTTCGTGCCATATTTTAGCTGCAGTAGCCGCATGGATGTCGTTGCCTTCGCGGAAGGCTTCCGTCATATTGGGATCCTCGCTGAGATGGGCCATGATGCGGAGCTCTATCTGTGAGTAGTCGGCAGAAAAGAACAGACAGCCTGGCTCAGGAATGAAGCATCGTCGTATCTCTCTTCCGTCGTCATCGCGTACTGGGATATTCTGCAGGTTGGGGTCACTGGATGAGAGGCGTCCTGTAGATGTAATGGCTTGGTTGAACGAGGCGTGAATGCGACCTGTACGAGGGTTGATGAGTTTGGGCAAGGAGTCTACATAGGTGCTGAGGAGTTTCTTTAACCCTCTGTAGTTCAATATCTCATCGATGATAGGGCTCTTGCTTCTCAGCTGTTGCAGCACTTCCTCGCTTGTCACATATTGTCCTGTCTTGGTCTTCTTTGGCTTGTCTACGATTTTCATCTTTCCAAAGAGTATTTCTCCTACTTGTCGAGGAGAGGCGATGTTGAATGATTCGCCTGCCAATTCATAGATGTGGCGCTCTATCTCGGTCAGCCTGTTGGTAAGGTTGACTGATGTTTCTTTCAGTGTGTTGGTATCTATACAGACACCATTCATCTCCATGTGTGCCAGTACTGGTACGAGCGGCATCTCTACATTCCAGAAAAGTTCTTCCAGATTCAGTTCTTTGAGTTTGGGCTCCAGAACGTTCTTGAGTCGCAAAGTGATGTCGGCATCTTCGGCGGCATACTCATAGACTTCGGATGGTGCCAGGTCGCGCATCGATTTCTGGTTTTTGCCTTTCGGTCCTATCAGGTCTTCGATATGTACAGTCTGATAATGCAGATATACTTCTGCCAGATAATCCATATTGTGGTAGAGCTCTGGCTGGATAAGGTAATGGGCAATCATCGTGTCGAACATCTTGCCTTGTATCTCTACACCATAGTTCATCAGCACCTCGTAATCGTACTTGATGTTTTGTCCCACTTTCATGATTTGGGGATTCTCATAGAGTGGTTTGAAGATGTTTACGAATTTTAAGGCTTCTTCACGATTTGAGGGAATCGCCACATAGAAAGCTTCTTTTTCCTCCACAGCAAAGCTCAAACCTACCAATTCGGCATCAACAGCATGGGTTGAAGTGGTTTCTGTATCTAAACTGAGAATTTGTTTTGTAAATAAATAATCATAAAGACGCTGTGCATCTTCCTCATTATCAATGAGATTATATTTATGTTCTACAGTTTTAATGCTCTCAAAATTCGCGTTTTTCTGCTCATCCTGACCATTGGTCGGATTTTCGGCAAATAAATCAAGCTCTAAAGAAGCGTTTGTTGGCTTTTGTTGAGGTTTTTTAAGAACTCTGTTAGCAAAGGACTTAAACTCTAATTCGGTGAAGATTTCGTCGAGTTTTTCCTTGTCGGCTTCGACCAACTTCAAATTGTTCATATCGAGAGCAACGGGCACATCAGTTCGGATGGTTGCCAAGAACTTCGACATCTTGATGTCTTCGATAGCACCTTCTACTTTTTCGCGCAGCTTTCCTTTTATCTTAGAAGAATTCTCTATCAGATTCTCAACGTTGCCAAACTCGTTGACGAGTTTGATGGCAGTCTTTTCACCCACGCCTGGACAACCCGGGAAGTTGTCGGCAGAGTCGCCCATTAACGCCAAGAGGTCGATAACCTGGAGTGGGGAAGTGATGCTATATTTTTCTTCAATCTCTTTGGTTCCCAGTTTCTCGTATCCTCCACCATGTTGTGGGCGATACATATAGACATTGTCTTTTACCAACTGTCCATAATCCTTGTCGGGTGTGAGCATGTAGGTTTCGACACCCTTTTCGCCTGCTTGTGTGGCTAAGGTTCCAATCACGTCGTCTGCCTCGAAACCGTCAACTTGCAGAATAGGGATGTGGTAGGCATCGAGGATATTTTTGATGATAGGTACTGAGAGTTTGATGTCTTCTGGAGTTTCCTCACGTTGAGCCTTATAAGCAGGGAAAGCCTCGTGACGGAATGTCTTTCCGTGGTCGAAAGCTACTCCTATGTGTGTTGGCTTTTCCTTGGTCAGTATCTCGTTGAGTGTGTTGCAGAATCCCATGATGCATGAAGTGTTGAGCCCCTTCGAATTGATTCGTGGGTTCTTCATGAATGCATAATACGACCTGTAAATCAGTGCGTAAGCGTCTAAAAGAAACAGTTTATCCATAAATAATTATTTTTATCGCGTAAAATTACTAAAAAATTGCCACATTTCGCGAAGAATTGATTAATTTTGTAACAAATTTCGGAAATAATGGATTATTTATCACTTATCAAGCAACCTATAGAGTCTGAATTGGCTGATTTTGTAGACTTGTTCAACAAGTCTTTGATGCACGGCGATGGTCTTCTCTCGCAGGCGCTCGATCATATTCGGCAGCGTGCGGGCAAGCGAATGCGACCTATGCTCATCTTGCTGATGGCCAAGAATTTTGGTAAGGTAACTCCCGTTACTCAGCATTCTGCTGTGGGATTGGAATTGCTTCATACGGCTTCTCTTGTTCATGATGATGTGGTGGACGAGAGTGGAGAGCGAAGAGGTCAGGCGAGTGTGAATGCTACTTATAATAATAAGGTGGCTGTACTTGTGGGCGACTATATCCTTTCTACAGCTTTGCTCCATGTGTCGTATTCTCACTCTGAGGAAATCGTGCGTTATCTGGCTGAATTGGGTCGTGTGCTTTCTAATGGAGAGATACTGCAGTTGAATAGTATCAACAATCAGGAAATATCAGAAGATGTTTATTATCAGGTGATTAAGCAGAAGACTGCTGCTCTTTTTGAGGCTTGTGCCGGGATAGGAGCCTTGTCGGCCAAAGCCTCTATGGAGGCTGTAGAGGCCGCAAAGAAATTCGGGCAGAACCTTGGTATCATCTTCCAGATTCGTGATGATATTTTCGATTACTATGACTCTAAGGAGATAGGCAAACCTACGGGTAACGATATGGTGGAGGGCAAATTGACCCTGCCTGTTATTTATGCTCTAAATTCTACTGGAAACGAACAGATGATGAAGCTGGCCCGCAAGGTAAAGGCGCATGATGTTTCGCAGGAAGAAATAGCTCAGTTGGTGGCATTTACCAAGGAGAATGGAGGTATAGAATATGCAGACAAGAGAATGTGGGAATTCCATGCGGAGTCGATGGATTTTCTTGATACTTATGTCGAGGATAAGGATATCTATCAGGCTCTAAAAGCCTATTTAGATTATGTAATAGAAAGGAAGAAATAGTTTTTTTGCTTAGGATAATTCTATGTTCTAAAGTTTGGAACTTAAGTTCTAAAGTTTAGAACTTGTGTCCTAAAGTATCGAACTTAAGTTCTAAAGTTTAGAACATAGAATGAATAAGGATTCAAGGACATTTTGTCCTTATAGAAAATACAATTTAATACAGTATACGATAAAATAATAAGAGCTTGATTCCCAATGATTGGAACCAAGCTCTTATGCTTATGAAGTAATGCTAATGACACCTATGCCTTAGAAATACTTGATTTCCTTGCCTATAAGTTCGCTCAAGAGGAGGTTGGTAAGGCGTGAAGTACCGAGGCGCAACCACTGATTGGTCAACCATTTTTCGCCTAAGACTTCCTTTACGATGGTGTAGTAAACAACTGCATCGTGGACGGTATTAATGCCACCTGCAGGCTTGAAACCTATCTGAATGCCAGTCTTTTCGTAGTATGCCTTGATGGCCTGACACATGACGTATGCAGCCTCAGGAGTGGCAGAAACCTTCTCCTTGCCAGTAGAGGTCTTGATGTAGTCTGCACCTGAGTACATGGCTAATATGGAGGCTTTCATGATGTTGCTGCAGTTCTTCAGACAACCTGTCTCAAGGATGCATTTCATCTTGTGCTCTCCACAGGTTTCCTTCAGTTCCTGAATGTCGTCGCAAAGCCCCTCGTAATCCTCGCTGAAGAACTTGCCTACAGGCATCACGATATCCACCTCTGTAGCGCCGTCTTTGATGGCCATGGCGGTCTCTGCTACCTTTACCTCTATAAATGTCTGTGAAGAAGGGAAATTGCCGCTTACGACGGCGATTTCCACGCCGTCAACCTCCAAGCTCTGGCTGATAAGTCCAGCAAAGTTAGGGTAGGTGCATACGGTAGCTACATGAGGAAGCTGTGGATAATCCTTGGCAAACTGGTTTACCTTTTCGATCATCTTCAGGATGCTTTCCTCTGTATCTTCGGTATGAAGAGAGGTCAACTCGATGCTGCCAAAGAGGAATTTCTTTACCTCCATGGTCTCATTCTCAGCCACTTTCTCGTCGAGTATCTTCTTGACTTCTGCTGCTACCTCCTCGTCGTTGAGGTTGCAGTTATACTGTTTCAAAACTGACAAATACTTGTCGTCCATCTCGCTGTACTGCCCTTCTTTCTGGGCAATAACTTGTTCCTTGATACTGCTCATACTTAATGTTTTTATTGTTGTTATTTATTGTTTGTCTTTTCCTTGTTCTGTGCTTAATTTAGGGTTGTTTTTATGTCTTTCTGCATCTCTTTGGGTCTTCTTGTTGAAGCTCTTCTGGAGCTCTTCTGTAAGGTCTACACCCGTTTGATTTGCCAGACAGATAAGTACCCAAAGCACATCGGCCATCTCTTCTCCAAGGTTGGGTTTTTCTCCCTTTTTGAAGCTCTGGTCGCCATAGGTTCTTGCTATGACACGAGCCAGTTCACCCACCTCTTCAGTCAGGCAAGCCATATTGGTTAGTTCGCTGAAATAGCGTACTCCATATTGCTTAATCCACTTGTCTACAGCCTCTTGTGCTTCTTTTATAGTCATAACAGATGATCTTTAATAATCAAATAGGTCAAACTTAGCCACAATCCAGTGAAGAATAACGCGGCAATGGTGTTGTAGATACCGATCTTTCCATCCTCTCTTTTGTCATTTAAGAACTCCAGGTTCAGACCCATGATCATGAGTGTTTGACCTGCGTATACAGCCCATTGGTTGTCCAATAGCCTCTGTGAAAAGGCGATAGATAGAATTAATCCTATGGTCGTCAACCAATCTTTATATTTTAATATTCTTTTCATTTTTCTGTTCTGTGGAATAGTCTGTCTCTATTCCTTGTTATGGGTGTCCATCATGATGGTAACTGGACCATCATTCAACAGATCTACCTTCATGTCTGCCCCAAATTCTCCTGTTCCTACAGGCTTTCCGAGAGCCTCAGACAGCTTTTTACAGAACTCTTCATAGAGCGGAACGCTTATCTCGTGTTTGGCAGCTCTGAGCCAACTGGGACGATTTCCTTTCTTGTAGCTGGCAAATAGGGTAAACTGGCTGATGACCAATATCTCGCCGTTTATATCCATAATGGAGCGGTTCATCACATGGTTCTCGTCGTCGAAAACACGGAGTCCAATTACCTTTCTAACTAACCAGTCTATGTCTTCAGAAGTGTCGCTTTCCTCTATGCCGAGAAGGATGAGATAGCCCTGCTGGATAGCAGATTTTATTTCTCCCTCGATGGCGACAGATGCGTGTGCGACGCGTTGTATTACAATTCTCATATTTCTAAATTATATCTTCTGCAAATATACATTATTTTTGCCGAATTTCCATCATTTAGGCTGATTATTTTCAAAATAATCTCTTAATATGCTTGCCTTATGCTGGCCCACAATCTCTGTTAGGGCTTCGAGGCTGGCTTCTTTTATCTTTTTGACGCTTTTAAAATGGCTCAGAAGAGCCTCTTTTGCCTTAGGACCGATGCCTTTAATATCGTCGAGTTCGGAGTGTAAAGCATGCTTGGAACGCTTGTCCCGGTGGAATGTAATGGCGTATCGGTGTACTTCGTCCTGAATCTGTGTGAGGACTTTGAACAGCTCGCTTTCTGTCGGTATGGCAACCGTTTGAGGAGGAAAACCAAAGAGTAGCTCATTGGTGCGGTGTCGGTCGTCTTTTGCAAGTCCAGCTATGCTTATATGAAGCCTGAGCTCGTCTTCTATTACGGTCCTCACAACCTCCATCTGGCCTTTACCACCATCGGTAATAATAAGGTCGGGTAGCGGTGTGCCTTCTTCTATCATACGGCTGTATCTGCGCCTTACCACCTCCTGCATCGATGCATAATCGTCGGGGCCTACAACGGTTTTTATGTTGTATTTTCTATAGTCTTTACGGCTTGGTTTCATACCTTTATATACAATACAGCCTGCCACGGCATCTGTGCCAGAAATGTTGGAGTTGTCGAAGCATTCTATCTGATAAGGCAGCTTTGGAAGCTTCAATTTTGCTTGCAATTCCTTCATCAGTCGAGTTTGTTTTTGCTCTGGATTGAGCTTTTCTGCCTGTTTAAGACGGTCGAATTTATACTGTTTGCAGTTCATTTCCGACAATTCTAACAGGTGTCTCTTGTCGCCTCTTTGTGGTACGAAGAAAGTGGCGTCTTTTAGTTTCCATTCCATCTCGAAAGGCACAATAATCTCTTTGGAAGTGGAGTGGAAACGTTCTCTTATCTCAGGTATGGCTGTTATCAAAAGTTCTTCGTCGCTTTCCTCCAACTTGCGTTTGTATTCGTAGGTAAAGCTCTGGTTGATGGTGCCATTTTTAACGTGGATATAGTTGATAAATGCGTTCTTGTTGCTGTCGTCGTTCACGATAGTAAATACATCTACATCGGTAATGGTGTGGCTTACGACCTCGCTTTTTGCCTCAAATTCGTCGAGCAAAATATACTTTCTCTTGTATTCTTCTGCCACCTCGAATTTAAGAATCTCGGCATTTTTCATCATCATGTCGTAGAGATATTTGCTTACTTCCCTTGTGTTTCCCTTCAGAATCTCACGAGCCTGGCGCATGTTTTCCTGGTATTCTTCGTAGCTTTGCTTGTTGATACAAGGCGCTCCGCAGTTGTGTATGTGATAGTCGAGACAAGGTTTGTATTTTCCGTCTCTGATACCTTCTCTTGTCAAAGGAAAGCGACAAGTGCGGGGTTTGTAGAGCTTTTTGATGATTTCGAGTACAGCATACATGCTTCCTATGTGAGGATAAGGCCCGTAGAATGTTCCTACGCGCTTGTTGATGTTTCTTGTCTTGAAAATCCTTGGGAAAGGCTCGTTGGTTACGCAAATGGAAGGGTAAGTCTTGCCGTCCTTCAGCAAAACGTTGTATTTGGGGTTGTATTTCTTAATCAGGCTATTTTCCAGCAGTAGGGCGTCTTCTTCGGTATTGACCACTGTGTAGGAAATGTCGTGAATTTTGGAAACAAGCACTTTGGTTTTGTATCTGTCTACTTCCTTATGGAAATAGGAAGATACTCTTCGCTTCAGATTTTTAGCTTTTCCTACATATATAATAGTATGGTTCTCGTCGTAGTATTGGTAACTTCCCGGCTTTTCAGGCATACTTAATACTATGTTTTTGAGTTTGGCTAATCTTTGCTCGTTATCTTGTTTTGGCATTTCCTTTATATTTAAGAGTAAAGAAACCGCTATTGTTTCACGTGAAACGATAGCGGTTTGTGTTTTATAATTGTAAGAGGGTAGAGACTTCAACGTCGTTATCGAAGACCTTTCTTCCTACGAAATTCTCGTTTACCAATTCTATGATGAAGTTGGCATAAACCTTCTTGGGATGGAATTTCTTAACCAGATCGCAGGCTGCTTTCATGGTTCCTCCAGTTGCGAGCAGGTCATCGTGAAGCAGAATAACATCGTTTTCATTGATGGCGTCTTTGTGGATTTCGATAGTGTCGATTCCGTATTCTTTAGCATAGCTCTCCTGTACGGTTTCGCAGGGGAGTTTTCCGGGTTTTCTGCAAAGTACGACTCCCGCGCCTAATCGTATGGCTAAGGCAGAAGACATGACGAAACCGCGAGATTCGATACCTACGATCTTGGTGATGCCTTTGTCTTTGTAGAGTTCGTACATTTCGTCGTTAATCTCTTTAAGGGCTTCCGGACTTTTGAAAAGAGTGGTGACATCGCGGAAGTTTACTCCCTTGATTGGCCAATCAGGAATGCTTCTCAGATTGTCTAATAATAACTTGTTGTTCATTTCTGTTTTATGTTTAAATTGTTACTTCTTTCTTGTCGTTTTTGCTCTTTATTTCTATCCCTGTACGGTATGTAATTTAGCACATGCTTAAAGTGATGCTTTAACTCTATTTTTCTTGATGTAACCGGTGTTAATGGTGTTATTATCAATATTTTAGCCTTACTACCGTTTCACGTGAAACATTTGCTTATCTCATCGTTTCGCAAGGGCAGGAGCAGGGTATAGCTGTTATCTGCCGAGCAGTACAAGCATGACGTTGATGTCGCTTGGTGAAACGCCGGGGATTCTGCTTGCCTGTGCCAGAGTTTCGGGATTTATCTTCGAGAGTTTCTGGCGCCCTTCTGTCGAAATTTCGTGAAGTTCTTCGTAGTTGAATCTTCCCTTGATTTTGATATTCTCGAGTCTGTGCATTTTGTCGGCGATGATTCTTTCCCGGTCGATGTATCCTTTGTACTTCATCCTGATTTCTGCAGCCTCTGTGATTTCTTCTTTTCGATTGACGGGAGCATTTATCACTTCCTTCAGGTCGGGGATAATTTCCGCTAAGTTTTGCAAATTCAGATGAGGTCGTGCCACCAGGTCTATCAGTTTGCAGCCAGCTCTGAGTGGAGTAGTGCCTAAAGCTTTCAGTTTGGAATTGACCATTTCTTTCTTGATCGGATAGTTGGCGCAGAATTCGATGATTCTATCGATTTGCTCTTTCTTTTGCATCCACCATTCGTATCTGTCTCTTTTGGCAATTCCCAATTCGTAGGCTTTTTCTGTGAGTCGTGCGTCTGCGTCGTCCTGTCTGAGAAGAATGCGATATTCGGCACGCGAGGTAAACATACGATAAGGTTCGTCCACTCCCTTAGTTGTCAGATCGTCGATGAGCACACCGATGTAAGATTCGTCTCTTTGCATTTCGAAAGTCTTGTTGCCAGTGCAATAAAGTGCGGCGTTGATTCCGGCAACGGTTCCTTGTCCGCCAGCTTCTTCGTAACCTGTTGTTCCGTTCACCTGTCCGGCGAAGAACAAACCCTTGATGATTTTTGACTCCAATGAGTGCTTCAGTTGAGTGGGGTCGAAGTAGTCGTACTCGATGGCGTAACCGGGACGGTAGATTTTTGCATCTCTCAGCGCAGGTATCTCGTGAAGAGCTTTGAGCTGTATGTCCATAGGCATACTGGAAGAAAATCCGTTCAGGTACATCTCGTTGGTGTTTTCGCCCTCGGGTTCCAGGAAGAGAGGATGCTGATCTTTGTCGGGGAACGTGACGAGCTTGGTTTCTATACTTGGACAATATCGTGGACCGGTACTTTGAATCTGTCCGTTGTAGAGAGGCGAGTCGGCAAGTCCGCTTTTCAGCGTCTCGTGTACTTTATTATTAGTATAGCAAGTCCAGCAAGGCAACTGTTTCAGCACTCTGTGTTCTCCCATGTACGAGAACTGATGGAAATCGCTGTCGCCAGGCTGTATTTCCATATCTTCGAAATGCACGCTTCGCTTGTCGATGCGAACAGGAGTTCCTGTTTTCATTCTTGCGGTTGTGATTCCCCATCGTGTGATGCTTTCTGTGAAGTGGTGTACTGCTGGTTCGGCGCATCTTCCGCCTTCTACCATTTTTCTTCCTACATGCATCAGTCCGTTGAGGAATGTTCCTGCAGTAATGATAATGCTTTTAGCGAAGAACTCTGCGCCCCAAATAGTGCGCACGCCTACAGCCTCTCCGTTTTCCACTAACAGTTCTTCCACCTGGTCTTGCCAGATGTCCAGATTGTCGGTATGGTCGAGTATGGTTCTCCATTCCCATATAAACTTTCCTCTGTCGCATTGTGCGCGGGGGCTCCACACGGCAGGTCCCTTACCAATATTTAACATACGGAACTGGATAGCGGTCTTGTCGGTGACAATACCCATCTGTCCGCCTAATGCATCAATCTCTCTTACAATTTGTCCTTTGGCGATTCCGCCCACGGCAGGGTTGCAGCTCATCTGTCCAATCTTGTTCATGTCCATTGTGATGAGACATGTTTTGGCTCCCATGTTTGCAGCAGCTGCAGCGGCTTCACTTCCGGCATGGCCTCCGCCTATAACGAGGACGTCGTACTTGAAATTCATAATCTATACTATTTCTAATTTTCGGCAAAAGTAAGAATTTTAATTGAATTTTTAGCAAAAACACTTTGATAAATCATGAATTTATAGTAATTTTGCAGCAAACTTGCGGCCATGTACCTAAAAATAGGTATTTTGGGCGGTGCAAGCAAACATCTTGTACAGTGATATTTAAAGAAGAATATAAATTAGTTTCAAACAGTTAAATATTTAAAAATCAATCATTTATGTGGTTAATCAATTCATCTATTGGTAGAAAGGTAGTGATGTCA
>ERZ1026874.397-NODE-397-length-27790-cov-24.693564_pt1 | contig 27790 bp, 29 predicted proteins | sample MGYA00380167_ERZ1026874 | MGnify/ENA primary metagenome ERZ1026874 (study PRJEB33269, sample SAMEA4719803) | human gut metagenome | biome: human-associated habitat; feature: organic feature; material: feces | place: Cameroon | collected 2013-10 ...
CTTTCCAAATCTTCACTGCTGTACATAATTCAATGTTTTAAATTCAGCAGCGAAGATACTTCTTTATAATTTAAGCCCTAATTTGAGTGCTTACTTGATATTTTTTAAATTAGCTTACCTTTACTTCCTTTATTTTTGTAGCATATATTTAAATTATAACATACACATTTTTAATATAGCTACTTATTCCTTTAGAGATTTCCATATAGAGAATCCACATATTGATATACCAATAATTATTAGCAGAACCACACATACCACTTTCAAGAAAGTGAATGGCATATCATAGACTACCACTCCGGCAAGGATTATCTCCAAAATATAGCAACCACAAAGCAAATATAAGCATATCAGCTGCGTACTACACCAATCTAAATTCTTAGGCATTTTAGGGTTGTTCCACATTTTACTGACATTGTGAAAACATAAGTCATTATTATCCAAAGCAAACTTTCTGTGCTCGTTAATATAACGACTAACTTTCACAAAATATGTTCTGTTCTTGCAAATTCCTAAAATAGATATTAATGTGAATGCCGCAGACAAAACCAACAACACAAATATACCAACCGAATAATAAGATCTTAAGATAGACAGAGCATTCGATTTGTTAGCTTCAAAGAAGATTGTCCAACAAGCTCCCAATGAGACTAATATCTGTCCAAAAGAAAACTTTGTCAAGTTCCAATTTACGTCGTCATAATGACGAAGCATATAAAATGCTTGTTGAAAATCGTTTACCAATAATTGTTTTGAATACTGCGAATTGTCGGTATCTTGCTTTTCCATTTCTTCCCAAGGCTTAAACTTTAGAATTTCACTTACTGTTTGTTCCCAATCCCCTTTAAAGCACAAGGCTCTATCATCAACATATACATCCGCAATAGGCTTTCCGCCTATTGCGTTCGCTGGTTGGTAAGGATTTTCATTTATAGCATCAAACTCAATTTGGTTTTCAGATAAGAATTTACTCAATATAGTTTTATTTGATCTTGTTGTATAGATAATTATAAACCACCCTTTTTCATGTAAAGCCTTTGTAGCAGCAGAAGCTCCTGGCAGTACTTTTCCAAAATGTTCCTCTCCTTGCCATTCTTCATAATGAACAAGAGTGCCATCTAAATCTATGCAAACAGTCTTTCTATTCATAACTATTTTTCTATTTCATTAAAAAAGCCATAATCAGAAGCAGCATTCCATCCTCTATTTGGAGCATCCTTACCCCAATGCAAATATTTTCCACTCGTACTATATTGTTTAAACCCTTTTTCTTTCATTAAATTAATAAGGCGTTTGGAAGGATGATGACCTAAATCATCTGAAGCACATGAATAATAAAGCTTTTCGCTACCTGCAAATACCTTCATAATAGAAGGATTTACGTTCTTGCGGCTACCATGATGTGGCATCTTAATAATGTTACAATCATTAAGCGTTATATTATTTACATAAGCATAGTTTATAGCATTCGTTAAACCTTTCTTACCAGCATCACCTGTCAGCAAAACCTTTACCCCATCATATTCAAACAGAATGATAAGACTTGACTCATTTATTGCAGACGTATTCTCATTATCATCCCATTTAATATTACCGTATCTATAAGGCTCTAACACTATAGATCTATTTGAGCTATGAGTTTGAGGCAGATTTTTCACATCATCTTCTTGTTGCGGTGTTTTCTCACAATTTGCAATACAAGTTTTATAGAAATCAGGTGTAGGACCTAATATTGTTATTGATGCACCTTGATAATTATAATTACCTACATTCAACTTGGCTTTAGTTACATTTCCGGTTACATCATCAAGTTCTTTGGCTTTTTCAAAAGCATCTCCTAATCTATCTTTTAGTGAACTTTTAGTTATTCTGCCATCCTTAAACCACGATGGTGATAGTTCCTCCCAAGGCCTATGCATCATAATCTTTTCTATTTTAACATCCTCATCTTTTGCCATTTCTACCAATCCCGAAACATGGTCTTGGTCAGGATGAGAAAGGATAACATAATCTATATGTATTTTGCCATCTATCTCGCAATTATAATATTTTCGAAGAAAAGGTTTCAACGTGTCTTTCCAAGTACCTGCATATCCACCATCTACAACAATGACAGTTTGCTTCTCTTTTCCATTCACTAAGTCGCCGTATCGCATAGCAATACAATCACCACTCTTCTTTTCAGAACCTACTGGTAATAAATCTATTTCAAATGCCATAATTGAAAATTTGGTAATATAATTCTGTTAATGCTTAAATTGAAGACCACTAATACAGCATGCACACTATCTTTCAGTGGATTAATCACTCTTGTGATTTATTAATATCTTGTTCCGCCCGATGGTATCGCACCATATCGCTTTCTGCGACCACTTGTGCGGACGGATATTCCGTATAATTTTTCTTAGGTTTTATAACCTTAAAGCTTTATCTCCGCTCCCATCATATTTTGGAATTCATCTGTATAATTTGTCATCATTCCTCCTGTAGAGGTTAGTGTCATTTCTCCAAAATACACTTTATTGTCAACGATGTAAAAGTCACATCGCAATACAGGCAGTCCATTTGATATAGTTTTAGCCATATCTAACATTCTGTCAAGACATTTGGGTTTTGGTAATTTCTCTGCAGGGTGTCTATAATGATCATTATAAACAAGATAGTGTGAACAATCATTCCAATTGATGTCATAAAGACAATTCTCCATTCCATCATTTCTTCTATTAAGACAAATCCAAATATATCGTGGTGTACCATTAATACACCATATTTTGTAATCTATAAGAGATGATGATGGTATAGGTTGTTTTTTAATATCCAACAATTCTTCTGCTATAAGGCAAGGTTTTATTCTCATATAGTGCAAACCTCCTTCCAATGCACCATAAGGTTTATTCAATTCTTGTTCAAACTTCTTCTTGACAGCAACTTCATCAATCTTACTTTTATCTTTTACGATAACAACATCACCAGAACCATGATTGCTTTTTAAGACAAACTGATTTGGTAATTCAGCAAAATTGCAATCTTTTGCTTTATCCCATTTGCCATACAATTTGACCAATGAGTTTCCAAGTCCTAATTCTATAATATAATCTCTCACTCGATACTTGTCCGCATATAATGTCCATTTGCTTGTATCTGTACACAAAGATAAATACAATATTTTTTCATTCAATGTTTTTGGATTTTTCAAATCCAGACATTTGTGAAATCTTGCAAAATATCTTATTTTTACAAATGTTGTTGGATAGCATGTGCCAAACCATTCGCAAAATCTTACTAATGGATTAAATAATTTACCTAAAATTGGATTTGTTCTTATATACATTGTATATTAATGTTGTATAAATTATATAATAATTTGTTGCCTTTAATATTAGAAGACAATATACTTTTCAGTCATTGTTCTAATTATTATTATCTTTTAGAAAAGAAACCTTTCATAGAATGTTTCAATGCTTTAAAGGTTGACAAGCCATCTTTGGAATATGTGCTTCTTCTAAATAAACTCCAGTAAATCATATAGATAAATCCTAAATACAAACCAAACAAACGTCTGTCTGTCCATCCCAAGTTTTCAAAATACTTTTCGTCATAACCATGGAACCATTGACTTGGACTCGGATTTAGAACACCTATCGCATTTGGATAATACAGCATTTTAAATTTTCGCTGCCTACAATTAAACATAAACATGTTTTCTTCGCCTCCTCCATTTCCTGTGCCAGACCCCATCTTCTCGTCAAACCAGACTTGCTTATCTCCCATTACCCTACGTGAAAAAGTTATTTGCAAAGAAGATGTTTTTAGAATTTGCATAAATCCTAAAGTTGCCTTTGTCTTAGGATAAGTTTTATTTATATCATTACGTATCAGAGAGAATGCTATCAATGCTGCATCAGGATTCTCTTTATATGCGCTAAGGATGATTTCTTCTCCGTCATCAAGAAAAGTTTCATCATCATCACATATTTGGCATACATCCCCCCAAGCGTTACGTATAGCCATATTGCGACTTTTAGACAGTCCACGCTCTGTGGTACAAATAAATTTAGCGTGACACTTACGCCCTTTTTTATTGACGAAATCAAATTCCTCAACAGAATTCTTGTCACATTGATTAACTATTACAACGTCAGATTGAACATTATTTCTCTCAATGATGCTTGCATCTTTTTGATGCATGCAGGATATTAACAGATTGAAAGTCATAAAACCTCTATTTTTTAAGATTTAAGCATTTCCTTTTAAATGTACTACCACACTTTTAAATAAGACACTAATAAAAGTAACAGGTGACTTAAAAAAGTATTTAATGAAAGTTTGCATAGCATATATGAAATGCTTATGTCTAATATGATTCAAAAATACGGCTGCATAGTGCTTTGCATATACCTTATTTGCAAAGCCTGGTGTTTTTTCATCTTCTTTTTCTATAAATGATTTGAATTTTTCAAAAAAGTAAGATTTCAATTGGTTCATTTTTTTTCCAGTTGGTATATTCTCACCTTGGTTCTTTCCCATTTCAATTAATATTTCAGGTACACAGCCTATCTTATATCCAGCAGCAAAAAAACGAAGAAGTAATTCATAATCTTGATGCCGACGAAATGATTCATCAAATCCATTAATCGCTTCAAGAGCTTCACGACGGAACACAAGTGATGATGTAGGAAAATTAGATTGAAGTAAAAGTATTTCACGACTACCATCTCCTTCAATAACTACACGAGAAGTTTTGTTCCGTTCTTTTTTAACATGACAGTACACTGCACTCATTTCTTGGTGATGCACTAAATATTCTACCTGTTTTGTCAATTTGCCTTCAAGAAATATATCATCATCATCAAGAAAAGCTATCAAATTACCTTTTGACGCATGAAAACCTGTATTTCTTGCAGCAGATCCATTTTTGTTAACCTCATGCCGTATATATTTAACTTTTGGATTATCATTATATTTACCCATAAGAATCTCTGTGTCTTTACGGAAAGAACTCATAGGGTCATTATCATCAACAACGATAACTTCAATAAGTCCTTTGTAATCTTGCGATAAAACAGATTCGACACAATTAGCCAATCCACCACGATTCTTATAAGTTGGTATTATTACTGATACTGTTTGCATAATTTATTTTTTTAGGCCTAACGACCAATACAACAATAAAGATCCTATAATAAAATAACTAACATCTACTCTATAATAACTATAATAGAAAACTCCTTGTAATGGAATAAGAATCAACACTAAAACCAGTATTAATCGCCTTAATTCTATAGTATTGTTATTATTTGAACAAATCTTACTGGATATAAATGAATATATTATAACATATAAAAACATCCCGACAAAATCTATGTCAACTAACAGGTCTCCTAAAAATGTATAAAACACACCAATATCTATTCCACCATTTTGAGAGGATATAAGCCATCTATAATCAGTCAAATTCCAAGTTGGGTCAATCAAGAAATAATAAGTTAAAGGAAAAATTCTATTTAAAGTTATTTGGTGACATTCATAATTTGAAAAGAAATAATTAAACTGTAAAAACTGCTGACCTAAGTATACAATTACACTTTCGTCTCCACTACCATGTTGATTTGTGTAAAATCGTGAAATCGTCACGATGATGAAAAACACTCCGATTAAATAGCCAAATATTATAAATGGTTTGAGGATGTATTTTTTCTGCTTTTTGGTTAACATTCTTCTATAAAACACATAAATTAAGCCAAATGTCAATAACCAATAAATAATTTGAGTTCTACCAGCAATCAATATAGCTGCTACTATAGGTGTAAGAGATGAGACAAATAATAAATAATTAAACAATTTGGTTTTACGACCATTGGCAACATTATTGAAAAAGAATAATAAGGCAAGTGGAGAATATTGTTTAAATAGTGTATACGGAAGCTGTATAAGCCAATTTATACCTGTTACTTTTTGTACTTCTACTTCCTTATAGACTTCGGAACGAACTTCATACAAACTTGATTGTAGAATACTTCCTAAATTATTATATGTAGTATATACTGTTGAGATAAAAGTAAAAATTAAAACATAACTTAATATGTCAATATATTTATAATTGTTACAAACAACCATTGTTACATTATTACTTCGAATTTTACTAAATGGAAGAATCGATAAAGAAATTAACAGACAATAAGTTATTATAGCAAAAACTGAAATGTCTGCATTTTTCCATATACCATTATAATGATCATACATTTTAAAATGAACAATTATTATTGCAAAAAACGAAGTTATAACATATGGAATCACCAAATAACTACTTAAATCTATTCCTTTGTTTTTTTTATACAGATATATAAAAAAACAAAGGAAGAATAAAAATGGAATTGTAATCATAATAGCCAATGAGGTTTTTTGGATTTTATCTCTATCCTGTTACTGTATATCTTGAATATGTTATGTATAAATTTACATGAAGACCTTAATGCTATTGATATGTACGATTTATCTCTATTCTTTAAACCATTGTAAATGACAGATAGCACATATTTAACAGCTCCTAATAGACCTACAATGAATGGCTTTTGAATATTTACTGCATTTAACACTAATTTTTGATAACAAGTGATTAATGTTAAAGGTTTTGTGGGTATATTTGCTCTGTCATGATAAGCTCGAGTTTTTGGAACAAAACACACTTTCTTCTTATGATAATGTAATCTTTGTAGATAATCATTATCTTCTGCATAATGGAAAAAGAGAGGGTTAAAACCGCCTATTTCCATAAAAATAGATTTTGGTATGAACCAACAAGCTGCATTAATTTCATATGTTTCATAAATATCTGGTTGGTTTACAATAAGATCATTTATAAATTTTCGCAAGCCATAAGAACGCATAACAGCAAATGTACAAAAATTTTTATCTAATCTATCATTTTCTCCTGTCATATGTATAGGACTTAACAATGTATTTCCATCATCATAATTTAGAAGGATTTGTATCATATCTTTATCTATCCATGCATCTTGATTAAGTAGAAGTAGATGTGTTGCTCCATGAGCCAAGGCAAACTTTATACCTAAGTTATTTCCTTGACCAAATCCTAAATTTTTGGGTTGTACAAGTAATTTAATGTTTGGATAATTATTTTTTATATAATCAACAGTACCGTCTTTAGAACCATTGTCAACAACAACAATTTCTATAGGCACAGTTGATTCCATTAAGCTACAAAAGCATTTGTCAGCCCATTTCATTGCATTATAAGTTACAATAATGGCGTATATTGATTCTTTTTCTTTCATAATATTTGTGTATTACTTTTAATTTTATTAATAATAAATTGCTTTTCTTTTTTATTAATTCCAAATAAATATATGTACAAGATACATATACTTTCAGATAACAATGTTGTAATAATAAAATTAGCTACATTTGTTTGCATATTTTTAGCCAATAAAACAGTAATAGGTATAGAAATTATTAATAAAGGAACAACCCGCATATATACCTTAGAATAATACCATTTGGCTGTCACATTTATTTTAGGCAGCACTATACTCGTTCTAATAAACTGTGCCAGTATTTCAAATATTAATTGAATTACAAATACACATTCTGGAACAAACCCCATTTTTAAAAATAAAAATGAAAAAGGTATAATCATTAATAGCCATGTGCATTCACATATTTGAAATTTCTTTATATTTCCTTCTGCTTGGTTTATTGTACGCAAAGCAAAAGCCAAACTTTGAACAATACCAATAGTCAACATTATTTGTACAAAACTCACACTGTGTTCTGGTACTTTTTTAAGCCAAATTGACAATATAAATTTAGCCTGCCCTATTAATGGGACTGTCAATAGACACAAGAGAAAAAACGAGAATCTTGTACCTATATCTAATAATTCTTTACTCCTATTGAAATTTTTCGAAGAAACAGACTTTATTAGTTGAGGATTTATTGCCAGCTGAAAATTTGTTGAAAATGAAAGAATAGCATTGAATACTTGAACAGCAATACCACGGGCAGCATTTACTATAGGGCCAAAAAACATATTTAATAATATATTTAGCCCCTGCGTAAAGCATACAGTTGCAAAACTGCCATATGATGACCAACCTATATATTTAAAAATATCTGAAATTTGTGATTTTTTTATTTTAAATAATATTCGAGATTCATCAAAAGAATGTCTACAATAGCCAAAGTATATTAATTGATTTATTAATTGAAATATAAATAACAATAATGCATACAGAATTAACTTATCATATTTTACTGTGTGTAATAACATAAATGCTACTAATAATTTTGCAATGGCATCAATAATCGTGATATATGCAAAAGCTTTCATTCGCTCATTTGCTATTATTGTTGCATTATATGCAATACACAAAATGCTAGACATAACAGTAACAACTGAGATTTGATAAATCCAAAAGATGGCAGTTGTTCTTTCCTCTGGGAATTGTAATTTATTAAAAAGGAACCACAATCCAATAGTCTCACTTAAAATAAATACAATAATTGCAATAGTTACATTAACAAAAAGAATTGAAGAAAATACTTGTCGTCTTTCATTAATACTTGACTTTCCTAAAGCTACTGTAATATATCTTGAAGAAGCAGAACTCATGGTTGCATTTAAAAATCCAATAAATACTACAATTCCTCCTACAACATTGTATAAACCGTAGTCAATTTCTCCTAAAGCCTCCAATACAACACGACTTGTATATAGAGTTATTAACATCATTACAATCATTCTAATATATAGAATGATTGTATTTTTTGCTATTACTTTATTACTACTATGATTTAACATTATACATTATCAATTTTAATATAAAACTCAATATAACTATTTTGTATATTAACAATCATACATTGTCTCATAATATTTTTGATATTCACCACTTGTTATATTATCCATCCAAGCCTCGTTCTGAAGATACCATTTCACAGTCTTCTCAATTCCTTCCTCAAACTGCAAAGACGGTTCCCATCCAAGTTCCTTCTGAAGCTTTGTTGAGTCAATAGCATAACGAGCATCATGACCAAGACGATCTTTTACGTATGTGATAAGATTGAGGTCTTCACCTTCGGCACGTCCAAGCAAACGGTCTACTGTCTTGATAACTGTCTTGATGATATCTATGTTCTTCCATTCGTTGAAACCACCTATATTATAAGTCTCTGCTACCTTACCTTCATGGAAGATAAGGTCAATAGCACGTGCATGGTCTACTACATACAACCAGTCGCGCACGTTTTCGCCCTTACCATAGACAGGAAGAGGTTTGCGATGGCGGATATTATTGATAAAAAGAGGTATCAATTTCTCTGGGAATTGATAAGGACCATAGTTATTTGAACAGTTGGTCACGATTGTGGGCATGCCATAGGTATCATGGAAGGCACGTACAAAATGGTCTGAACTTGCCTTTGATGCAGAATAAGGAGAATGAGGATTGTACTTGGTTGTCTCATAGAAGAAGTCCTCTCCGTAAGCAAGATGATGCTCCTCAGAACTTGCCTTTGTTGTGAAAGGAGGCTTTATTCCTTCTGGATGAGTCATCTGCAATGCTCCATATACCTCATCTGTAGAGATATGGTAGAAACGCTTGCCTTCATATTTTTCTGGCAACGACTCCCAATATAGCTTGGCAGCCTGAAGCAGAGTCAATGTACCCATTACGTTGGTACGAGCGAATGTGAATGGGTCTTTGATACTACGGTCTACATGACTCTCGGCAGCAAGATGAATGATACCATCAACATGCTCATCCTGCATCAACTGATAGAATGCATCGAAATCGCAAATGTCCATCTTGACAAACTTATAGTTGGGCTTGTCCTCAACGTCCTTGAGGTTAGCAAGATTACCAGCATAAGTCAACTTGTCAAGGTTGATGATTTTATACTCAGGATACTTGTTTACAAAAAGTCTTACTACGTGTGAACCGATAAAACCAGCTCCACCTGTGATTACGATTGTACGTTTATATTGTGTCATATCTGTTTATTATTAAAATTCTGGATAAAGGTTCATGTCAATAGAGAAAGGACTGTCGAAGTCTTTCAGTAGTTCATGCTTTGTGTCCTTTTCGCTAAGGATGGCATTCTCTGTAGGAATCTGCCAATCAATACCAAGACTGTCATCAATGATACTGATGCCACCATCTGCCTGTGGAGCATAGAAGTTATCACACTTATATTGGAATACAGCTGTCTCTGACAATACTGCAAAGCCATGAGCAAAACCTCTTGGCACAAAGAACTGACGATGATTGTCCTCTGTAAGCTCTACCGCCACATGCTGTCCGTATGTGGGACTTCCCTTGCGGATGTCTACTGCCACGTCAAGCACTCTACCTTTTACACAACGAACCAATTTGCTCTGTGTAAAAGGAGGACACTGGAAATGCAAACCTCTCATCACGCCATAGCTCGACATGCTCTCATTGTCCTGCACAAAGTTTATCTTACGGACCTTCTCTTCAAACTCTCTCTGCGAAAAGCTCTCGAAGAAATATCCACGGGCGTCCTTGAACACTTTTGGCTCAATGATCACCACTCCATCTATTGCTGTCTTTATTACTTCCATCTTCTATTTTAGTTCTGTAGGTTGTTAATACATATTTTTAATGAGTCAGTCCAATAAGGCACTTTCACTCCAAATGTCTCCTTTATTTTGCTCTTGTCCAATACCGAATATGCAGGACGCTTAACAGGACTTGGATAATCTGCACTATAGCAAGGATTTATCTCACATTCCTTATGACCGCTATACTCAGCAATCATTTTTGTAAAGTCGAACCATGAGCACACACCCTCATTTGAGAAATGGTAAATGCCTGTTTTTGAATACTCAAACGAAGAGTTTTCCTTTTTATAATCCCCTATTATCACCTCAATAGCCTTGGCAAGGTCATAGGCGTAAGTAGGAGTACCACACTGGTCGAACACAACTTTTAATGCTGGTTTTGTTGCTGTAAGATTGAGCATAGTCTTGCAGAAGTTCTTGCCAAACTCAGAATAAAGCCAAGCAGTACGGATAATGACGTGCTTAACATCTGTTGCCATGATCTTCTGCTCACCATGAAGCTTTGTTTTGCCATACACACCAGTTGGAGTACCCTTTTGGTCTTCCTTGCATGGAGTATTGTATGGTTCCTTACCGAACACATAATCTGTTGAAATCTGCACAAGCAGTCCGTTAGCCTCTTTCATTGCCTTAGCAAGATTCTCTGGTGCATCAGCATTCAGCTTTTCTGCAAGGGCAGCAAGCTTTTCGTCAGTCTCGCAAGCGTCAACATTAGTCCATGCAGCACAGTTGACAATAACATCAACATTGTTTTCACTCACCATCTTTCTGATAGCCTCCAAATCAGTAATGTCAAGATAAGTAGTCTCGACACCTTCAATCTGATTTACATCAGTAAAGATATAATAGTCTACGGAATGCTTGGCAATGATACGCATTTCATTGCCAAGCTGTCCGTTAGCTCCTGTTACAAGAATATTCATCTTTTTCTATCTTTTTGTTTATCTTGTCTGTTTAACCTCGTCAATAACTCTCAACAGATACTGACCATATTGATTCTTTATCATCGGTTTTGCCAATTCACGCATACGCTCCTCGTCAATCCATCCTTGACGATAGGCTATGTCCTCAAGACAGGCTACCTTCAATCCCTGACGCTTTTCCAACACCTCTATATATGTAGAAGCCTCTGAAAGGGAATCGTGTGTGCCTGTATCAAGCCAAGCAAAACCACGTCCAAGGGTCTGCACCTTGAGCTCATTATCACGCAAGAACCACTGGTTTACTGTTGTTATCTCATATTCTCCACGTGCCGATGGCTCTATCTTGCTTGCTACATCCACCACCTTGTTAGGATAGAAGTAAAGACCTACAACAGCATAGTTGCTCTTTGGTTGCTCAGGCTTCTCTTCAATTGAGAGGCAATTTCCATCCTTATCAAACTCAGCAACACCATAACGCTCTGGGTCGTTCACCCAATAGCCAAATACTGTAGCCTTCTTGTCTTCCTCAGCTGCTCGTACGGCTTCTTTAAGTTTGGCAGTAAATCCTGAACCATGGAATATATTGTCACCAAGAACAAGACATGCACTATCGTCACCAATAAAGTCCTTGCCTATAGTAAATGCCTGTGCAAGCCCATCTGGAGACGGCTGCTCGGCATAAGTAAAGTGTACTCCATAATCAGAACCATCACCAAGAAGGCGTTTAAAGCCTGGGAGGTCGTAAGGAGTCGAGATTATCAGTATGTCACGTATGCCAGCAAGCATCAGCACACTGATAGGATAATACACCATTGGTTTGTCGTAAATAGGCATAAGCTGTTTGCTGATGCCTTTGGTAATGGGGTACAAACGTGTACCGCTACCACCTGCTAATACTATACCTTTCATATGTTATGATTTATTAGTCTCTTCTAAAGATGTCACGTGTATATACTTTGTTTTCTACATCCTTCAAGCAATCATCAAAGCGGTTGGCAATGATGGCCTTGCTCTGAGCCTTAAACTCGTCAAGGTTATTAACCACCTTGCTGCTGAAGAATGTTGTGCCGTCTTCAAGTGTTGGCTCGTAGATAATAACCTCAGCACCCTTTGCCTTTACACGCTTCATGATGCCTTGAATGGCAGACTGGCGGAAATTATCTGAGTTAGACTTCATGGTCAAGCGGTAGACACCAATCACGCAATTGTGTTCCTTGCTTGCATCCCATTGACCATTTTCGGTGTAATAACCAGCTTTGCAAAGTACAGCATCAGCAATGTAGTCTTTACGAGTCTTGTTTGACTCTACAATGGCTGACATCATGTTCTGAGGAACATCTGCATAATTAGCCAAGAGCTGCTTGGTGTCCTTAGGCAAGCAGTAGCCACCGTAACCGAAGGATGGATTATTGTAGTGGGTGCCGATACGGGGGTCGAGACCTACACCTTCAATGATTGCCTTTGAGTCAAGACCTTTCACTTCGGCGTAGGTGTCAAGCTCGTTGAAGTAGCTTACGCGAAGAGCAAGGTAAGTGTTAGCAAACAATTTCACAGCCTCTGCCTCTTTCATTCCGACATACAATGTCGGAATGTCTTCCTTAATGGCTCCTTCCTGCAAAAGAGCAGCAAAAGTGTGAGCAGCTTCTTTCAACATCTCTACGTCGGTTACAGACTCGATGGCGTTGTTCTCGGCTTCGAACTCAGGCTTGTTGATGATCTTGGGGTAGCCTACGATAATACGGCTTGGGTAGAGGTTGTCGTAGAGGGCTTTGCTCTCACGAAGGAACTCTGGAGAGAAAAAGAGGTTGAACTTCTTTACTCCTTTCTGAGCATACTTCAAATAGAGATTGCGGGTGTAACCTACGGGAATTGTACTCTTGATAACCATAATGGCATCTGGGTTTACTTCCAATACGAGGTCGATAACTTCCTCTACATGGGTTGTGTCGAAGTAGTTCTTTACGGGGTCGTAGTTTGTTGGAGCAGCAATAACTACGAAGTCGGCATCTGCATAAGCTGACTTGCCATCGAGTGTGGCTACAAGGTTTAATGGCTTTTCTGCCAAATACTTCTCGATGTAATCATCTTGAATAGGAGATATCTTATTGTTAAGTTTCTCCACCTTTTCTGGGATTACGTCTACTGCTGTTACATGATGATGTTGTGATAGCAATGTAGCTATACTCAAACCGACGTAGCCAGTACCTGCTACAGCGACCTTAATGTCTTTAAATTCACGCATATTTGATTTGATTTAAATAATTATATTAGTTTTATTCACTCTCAGTATTAGCACATTCTATACTACTACATTATTACCTTACTCGTCATTTAAACGCTCAATGGCAGAGCCATAAATGCACTTTACAACTTTAGATGTGTTAGTATGGCAAGAAATGAAAGACTAAGGCATTTTTTCCAATACAGCTTGTACACAAAGATACAACCATGGTAAATAGCATACGGGAAAAAGAAGTATTGTGTTCTTGGCTATTCGTTTATTGTTTTCCGATATTTGATTTGTCATATTGTTTATTATTTTTGATGAGAAACTGATTTTTGTTTTTTTCTGCCTGTTTCTCAGTTTTGCTTTTAATATCAATATTATTATTAATATATGAACCTCTACAGATATAATAAATAGAAATTGCTGATAAAATCATTAAAGTACCAAACAACCAACATTTTCCGTTGTTATACTTTTCACGAACAGCAAAGTAGCCAAAACAGACAAATATTATTAGTATACAACCTAATGCTATGACATACATCATTTTCTCTGTAATAGAAACACTTCCATTGTTTCCTATGAAAATAGACAAAAGACCAACAAGGAATGTGGTAATCGTTATAAACAATCCCATCTGCTCCATATTCTTACGTTCCATGTTGTCTATCTTAGACTTAGCCTCCAATACGACTTTTCTGTTCCGTTGGTTTTGGGCTTCGTATTCAAGAAGGGCTATTTTACCGGCATAAGCTACCACTTTCTCTTCCAAATCCTTGAAACGTAAAGGACGACAAAATGAGGATGGGCAAAATGCTTTAAAATCACACCCTTCAAATGTTATACTTGAGAAATTAAAACGTAATTGCACTAAATAAGGTTGATTTTTCTTACACCATGCAACATTTAATTTGAATTTTTGAAAGTATTCTTTTAAATCTGTAACATAACGTGAAATATCCTCATATATATTTTGTGACAATATATTTTTTAGAACTTTTAAAGAAAAGTCTATGGCAGTCTGATAAGGGTGATAATTCATTATAAAAGTCTGAGCTTGTAAAGCTTCTATCTCTTGTAAGTCTTTTCTCATTTGCTCGTATGTATATTGCTTGTTACATTGACATAAAAATGAAAAACGCGAATTATACATGTAATTCAAAAAAGACCTATCAGCATAATCATTGACAACGTTTCGTGTTTTACTTTTCATATCTTCTTTATGATGAATATTTGCCAACTCTATCAGATTGTCTATTTGTTGAATGCTCTTTGTGCATTTTGTGTAATACCTCATTAAGAAAGCCAACTGCCACATGGCAACATTTTCTTTCAATGATTCTTGTTGCCACTCCAATATTGTTGCTTCATCTAAATTAGCTGGTTCTAAATATTTTTGAAACAAAAAGCGAAAATCATCCTTAGCATACTTGTCTGGTTGATCTAATTCTATCGTTTCAAGTTCCAAATCATGATAATACGAAATTCTTTTGTTTGCAGAAAATGCAGATAATTTACCTAACAATAATTCTATTTTACTGAATACAGCATTAAGAACAATCCTTAAATCACCATCACTTTTTTCTCTATAATCTGATAGATACTGACGATGAAGAAGTAGTTGGCGTATATAATCATCATTATAAGAAAAATTATATTCATCCTCACAGGAATCACAAACTAAATCCATAACACGAACTAGGAGGTGTCTATTTCTATCAAAAGGAATAAAGTTACCAGAAATTACAATATTGTTTGGCTGAAACCTTTTCTTTGTCTGCCTTATGTGATTCTTGACTAAACGAATAACGTCTATCAAATCTTTCAACATAGATTGATACTCTATTGTCAGTCTTGACTTTAATGTCTTTCGAGGATCCACATCCTCTATCATTCCATTTAGTATAGCTGACAACTCATCCAAAGACTTTGTTTCATGCAACAAATGGTCTCCTGACAACACTAATTTCGACATACTGACAACAAAGCCTTCACGAAACATATTAATCACCTGCTTTCCTTCCGTAAAAGCTTGTTTTGCAGATGCTGACCACTTTAAAGTATCTACCCAGGTACTTGAAAAGATAGCCTTAAACCGACCTAGTTCTTCTTTTGTATATTCTGATTCCATCGTAAATTAGAAAGCCTTTATAGAACTTCCGCAGATACATTCCACTGACATTTTTTCTTTTTTGTTTCCAAAGAATGTTGCTATATCCATTGTAATCTTCCAAGCAGACCACCTATGTGTTATATCAACTAAATCAAATACAGGCATTGTCAGATATTGCCTATGGGCTTTAGAAAAATCATCCACAGCTTCATCTATCAAGTTCCTACATTCTTTTGACACAGCAACAAACATAGATTCTTCTAAATTGTTGTAAATACATTCATTCCCATCAAAATTGATATACTGAAAATATATGCGATTTTTCATTGCTTCATATATATCCATTTCCACAGGACCATATGGTAGAGCATAAAATTGATTGAATATCTTCAATAATTTTCGATTTGTGCTTTCAGCTTTCCAAGCACATATAAGAAAAAGGATTTTTTGTAGACGTAACTTTGTAAAAGCAGGGACTTTAAACCCATTTTTCTCCAAATATTTCTTCCATTCATCCAAACGGAATACTAAATATTCGAATATTAAATTCTTATCCATTTCTCACTAAAGTTATAAATCAATTTAGGGCATAGCCCTTTGTATAGGCACTTTTGCAAGTATGTATATTGAAATTTTTATTAAGTATTCTATACATTATACTATACATAAGATAGATCAATGCCATAATTGTCTTTTACTGCTTTCTGTAGTAAATGTACTGACGGTACATGGATTGCTTTACAACCATAAAATGCTTCATCTTTACGAATGAGTAAATCATAATCACCATTATATCTTTTAACTATAACATTTTCACCTTTTTTCCATGCTCCATTGTCTGGTAACATATACACACTTTGGTTAACATCAAAATTAAAACCGAATTTTCGTAATTCAACTTCAGTTGTTTGAACATCTTTTACTAAATCCCATTTTTCATTAATGTTTACATAAAACTCTGATTGATCACCCAAATCTCTCATAGTTACAATATGGTCGTTTATATTTATATCAACGACCATGCATCGGGTCTTTTTACCTTCAACATTTATATAATCGACATAACTGCCTTTTCTTAAATCTTCAAGTCTCATATTTTATTTTCGTTAATGTATCTTGCTTATTCATGCAATTTGTCACTATCACGCAACCTTTGCTTAATTCCCTTCAAAGTCACGTCAGCCCAACGCTCATAGTTCTTTTTCAGTTCCTCTTTCTCTTCTGTAGAATAATTAGAGTGCTCGATATAATCCTTCATACATTCAACTGCCGTCTTCTTGAGCTTATCAAGATCCAAACTCTGAATCTTACCAGTAATGAGATGCTCTGTAATTGTGCAATACTTATAGCCATAAAAATAGGCGCATATGTCTTTGGGGCTAACGGTTCCATTGTATTGTTCTTCGCTCATAATATCCACTATTATTTCAACATCCTTGCTATATACATCGCCCTATAAACTACGATACAACCATCACAAACAGCATTCAGAAATACAGAAGCAAAGTATTCTTCACTATTCGCTTGTTATTATCTGATGTTTGAGTTGACATATTAAAAGTTTGAGTTGACATATTAAAAGTTTGAGTTGACATATTAAAAGTTTGAGTTGACATATTAAAAATTTGACTATTAATGCTCAAATTATTGTATGGAAACAGACCCAGTATCAATTGTTCTATTTGAACCATCTGCATAGAAAATATGCACCCTTGTCATCTCCTTTGGAATACGCTTATAAAGCTCAATGGGAAAAATGTGAACACTACCACAAAAACGACAATATTTCTTTAGTAAAACATTGAACTTATAATATATTGGATTGCTTTCAAAAACTTTTTTAACAGCTTGTTTTCCCTCCTCTATACCTTCTTGAAGTTTATATGTTTGCGTTATCTTCTTTTTTTGTGTTACAGAAAGAGACAGCGAGCTATCAATATGACTTGTAACAACTGAGTCCAACTGACTCTTCAAAGATGCAAGCTTTCCAGCTTCTAACACCATGTTTGCACTCTCTTTGAATTCCGTTCCAGCCATTACCTTACATTCTTTTGTATATTCATAGGAATACTCTTGCGTTTGCTCTGATGAGACTAAGGCTAATATTGTTTTCCACCCCTCCTCAAAAGTAAAGTTTTTATCCACCAATTCTACGGAACCTATTGTATAACAATAAAACCAAGTTTGAGGTTTTAGAGGATTAAAAATATTCAACAATTGCTCTTCATTAGATTTATTGACTATACTAGTTTCGTATTGAGTATAAGCTACCAAAACCTTTCCTGGAAGTTCGGATATATTCGATTTCTCCAAATAATCACTATATCCTAATTTTGCAGCTTTCATGATGTCTAAGCGATCTGCTTCACCCGTCAAAAGCACTGCTTTGATATTTGGATTAATCTGATGTATCTTTTTAAATAAATCCGTTCCATTCATATCCGGCATACGCTCATCCAATACAACCACTTTTACAGCACCCGTCCTAACAACCTCCAAAACTTTCTCAAGGTTTGAGTAAGCTTCTGTACGGAAACTGTATTTTGTAGATATAAGTTCTGAAAAAGTCTGAGCAGCCGCCAAATCATCGTCTACAACCAGTACTTCTACATTTTTACCATAATTTTTTTATTTGATTGGTATCTCAAAATATACCCTATTATTCTGCTTATAACACTTTAGTTTACCTAATTTTCTTGTAGACAACAGATGCCTTACGGTATATAACCCGAGTCCATAATGTTCTGGTTTACTAGAATATCCATCTACTTCCATCTTATCTATGTCAACATCATCAACATAGGTATTAGATATTTTCACAACACCTTTGCTTTCTATAAGTTCTACTGTTGTGTTTTCAGAAGAAGCTGTTACCGCATTTGAAAGTATAGGAAGCAACAAAGACATCATGAAATAATTACTATAGGAAGGATATGAACTTTGAATGTTTGTATTCAATACTAACTTTTTATGTTCTCGCTCCCTATATAATTCAAAAGTCTCTTCAATCAGCTCCCGCAATCCAAACTTATCATCACTTTTTGAGCAGAGATAGATTTCGCGATAAGTTTCAAGAATGCCTTTACATATAGTAAGGCTCGTCTTTATTCTATCTATATAATTAACGAGATTCTTATCTGCCTTCTTCTGGCTCAAGGTTTTGCATAAAAGCTCCACATTACCTTCTATACTTGCTAAAGGTGTTGCTATGAAATGGGTTATTTCGCGTATAAGCATTATGTTTGAATGAGTCGAATTATTTGCAGGCACTCTCATGGAAGAAATATCCATGATGGCATCAACCTTGGATGATATTTGTTGCAAGCACTCATACATTGCCTTGTCAAACTTTGGGGATGTTTTTTTATCATCACTCACCACATTATGTATTCTAACACTATTTATTTCACTAAGCAAATAAGCTAAGTGAGCCTCTATTTTTTCATTTTGCTCTGCCAATCTCTCAGTCAGTTCTTCTATGCTTTTTCTCATTAAGACATTTCCAAATGAGTTTTCTACATTAACTGTTTTTGGTGAACTGTTCTCTTTTGGTATCTCTACATAATTAATTTCCTTTCGTCTAAGCATTAATGCAAACAAAACCAATATCACAGCTAGTGGAAGCCATATAGAATACAGAGATTCAGGTATAGCAAATGAGAAATTTCCATAATAAGGCAAGTCGTGTTTTAGCCGCATATTTGTATGTGTAAACCACAAAGTTCCCAAAATACCAAAGGTCAACAATGTGCTAAACAAATAGTGAGAATTTCTCTTAACATGAAATATAAAAATCAAGAAAAGAGTTACTCCTATTATACCCTCAGCTATCCAAAAAGACAGATTCAGGATATCTACAGGCAATACATTTCCTCCCACAACAGGTACCAATCCCAACAACAGAGCTGTCAAAGCCATTAAATAACTTGCACCACCGGCATCGTTATTCTCATCATTGAAAAAGGCTATATAAAAGATCGTAGCAGGAGCTATAGCTATTATACACACAAAAACAAACAATATCCAAAAATATATAGTATCTATCATTTTCTTTATTTTATCGCCAAACGTTAGCACTCAATTTAGGTCATAGCCCTTTGTATAGGCACTTTTGCAAGTGCATATATATTGGGTCGTTAAAAATTTCACTTGTTTATTAACTATTTTCATACTTTTTCTCGCCATGGCAAAGTTCAAGCAAGCTTGCTTTGCTCATGACTTATCGAAAAAGGTCCAAATCTTCACTGCTGTACATAATTCAATGTTTTAAATTCAGCAGCGAAAATACTTCTTTCGAATTTAAACCCTAATTTGAGTGCTTACTCATATCTATTAGAATTTGCAAATCTTACTGATTACTTGAATATAGGGGTAATATTATAATATAAAGTTGTCTCACAAGAACATCCTGAGGCATCTAGATATTTCCAATCCTCTTTGCCATCACAGTATTTTTTGCCCTCAACAACTTTATGAGTTCTTATTGCCTCTAAGATTTCGTCAGTTAGGAAGAAACCACTACCTGTACAATCTCGATTGAGACATTTATGATACCAAAACAACTTATCGTTTGGATTCAATACAGTATTGCCAACCAATGGCTTAGTTTGGCTAACTCCTGTGTTAAAATTTAGTTTATAATGTATTTCGACGTTAAGTACAGCACTATCAAATTCGCTTATTTTTCGAGCAGAACGCCTATATATATCATAGGTTCTGTTTCTTGCTTCTATTATCTTGTACTTATTCATAATTACTTGGTGATTTAATTTTCAAACGTTTATACAACTACACAAAAGTTAGTACTCAATTTAGGGCATAGCCCTTTGTATAGGCACTTTTGCAAGTCTTACAATACGCCTGGATGTTGTTTTGCAAAGTCGTTTTGCTCTTCAATCACCAACTTGCTCAGTACTGGCAGCATACGTTCTATCTTGCGACATTTTACCTTATTATAATAGAAGTCTATGTCGTCGAGCAGTTCGTTGCAAAGAGATTCGGGCATGTCGCCTCCATAACCACCTGCAACAACCATTATTGCAGACAACCTGCGGGCATCTTTGTCGTTACGGAATGTGCTACTCATAAGGATATTGGGCAGCATATCGTAAAGGACATTGCAATAGTGAAGCAAGTCGTTGAAGTCGGGGGATAAAGTGAGGTATGCCTCGAGCATCTCTTCCTGATATTGACGGAGCAACAATAGGAACTTCTGCTTTGCCATCTTGCCTTTTATGTTTTGTGTCATTACCCAGAAAAGGGCATGAGATAACACTATACGGTCCTCGGAAGAGTGATAGTAAAAGAAACTGTCTTCGGGTTTGCGATCTTTTAGCATCTCTTCCATTTTGGCAAACATCTGCTTGCGCATTTCATTTTTATCTGTAGGCATATTATGAATTTTAATATTGAACATTAATCATCATTAATGAATCGTTAATTTGACGTTAATGTTTGGTTCCCCATCGCAGTATCGCTCTGCGCGTGCCGCCACTCGGATGGGGATTTAATACTATGAAAGCTTAACAATCTCTTCCATGGAAAGGCCAGTTGCTTTCATTATAGTTTCAAAAGGCATTTTCATTTCAAGAAGATTTTTTGCTATTTCTACAGCTTTGTCTTTTTTGCCTTTCACAATACCTTTTGCAATACCTTTCTCTTCTGCATTATCCAGCGAGTTCTTCATGTCGCGGAATGCCTTGAGACTGTCCTCATATTCACGAAGCTCAGTTCTTGTGAAACCTGCTATTTCAGCCTGTTTAAACAAACGGGTGAATACGGCTGTTTGGAGATACGTAGGCTGACGGTCAAGACGCGAAAGGTTCTGAAGAACATAAATCCACTTGTCGTAGTTGCTCTTAAGTTCTTCTATGCTCTTGTCGAACTTCGATATTTCCACATACTTGAATGTGAGCTTATCATTAAACACTTTGTGAGTCTGTTTGTCAAGCAAACCGATATCGTGGTTTATTGTGCCTTTTGCAAAAGATGGTTCTGTCATGTCATAGTTAAGCAATGCCACTACATATACATGCTTTAACTCGTAATTCCATAGACCACCTTTCTGTGCCTGTTCACGAATGGGAAATGTAGCATAATACAGAGAACGGTCTTTGAAATACTGTTGACTGGCATTCTGCATCTCAACAATAAACTTCTCGCCCTTCTCATTCTCACAATATACATCGAATATTGCCTTGCGTTCGGAATGCACATCGCCAACATGCTCACTGTTGAGATAAGTCACGTCCTTAACAACCTGTTCACCATCAAACAGAGAGTTGAGGAAATCAATAAGCAGATCCTTGTTGGGGTCTGTACCAAAGATTCGCTTGAAACCAAAATCGGTCAGCAAACTGATGTATCGTTCTTCTGTGTATCGCATAACCTTTATATTAAATTTGTATTATATAACACAAAGATAAAGGATATATTCCATATTCACAAGAATATTGGCACAATTTTGATTGTTGAGTGTTGTAATCGGCTTTACAGCCTATTGAATGAGAACTTCCAATTTATGTTTAGGGTGAATAGGAGGAAGTTGAACTTCATGCTGAAGAATGGGGTGCTGATTTCTTCTACTTTGAGTTTGTCTGTAGTGTTTGACTTTTGATTAAGAAACTCGTCACCGATGAAGATCTGGATTGACCGGGTGGCGTTGGGCAGTATCTGGTTGCTGCCTCCATTGATAGTGATTTGTTTTGTAATCATGATTAATTCATAGGTTGTAGTGTGATGAAAAAGTAAATATAATATACTTGGCGATTTAATATATATTCAAGGGGCATTTAATATAATATAAATGGCTAAGTAAATATATAATACTTTTTTTATGGATTTTGGTCATTTTATGCGGTTTGACTTGGGACGTGACAATAAGGCATCGTTGATGCGGGCGCGGAGGTTGTCGATGGTCCTGCCCTTTGCGAGTTTGGTGGCGAAGGGAAGGAGGAGACGGATGAAACGCTCTTTTACTATCTCTTCTTCGGTGAGCTTTGACTCTTGCTCGAAGATGGAAATGACTACCTTGGCAAATTCGGTGGCGTTTAGACACTCGCCTATTTGAGAGATATAGCCAGGCAGGTTCACCTTATCTATATATAGGGACAGCTTGTCGGCTTCGGGACATGACTCGATGCCGTCGGCTGTATTACTGAGCTTTTTCTCGGCAAACTGGTCGCCATAGAAGTTCTGTACGGCTTCTGTGGCGTTGGGGAGGATTTGGTTGTTGCCTCCGTTTATGTTGATTGTAACATCATTCATAAGGTTAATATTTAATGGGTTATTAATGGATTGTAAACAGAAGATCAACACCTGTCAATGGAATTGATTTGGGGTGTTGGATGTTGTACCTTTGCATCGCAGTCAAGAAACAAAGTCTTACTTCTGTCGGGCGCAACGACTGCTTGCGTAAATACCAAGTCCCATACCGACGATGGGCGTTTTTATGATTAACTATAGTGTGTATATGATGACCAATTACTTGAAGCCAAAGGAAGGTCCGAAGGCTTATGCCAAGAACCAAGTGAACGAGATCTGGTCGATTGGCAAGTTTGCCAAACACATTGCCGACCATAATGGTGTTTATAGTCGTGGTACGGTGAAGGGTGTGTTGAGCGACATGTGCGAATGCTTGGTGGAGCAATTGCTTAACGGCAACAAGATTCAACTTGGTGAGCTGGGTACGTTCGGCATATCTATTAGCAGCGAACCAACTGATAGTCTGGACAAGTTCTCAGCTAAGAATATCAAGGCGGTGAATATTCTGTTTACTCCTGGAGAGGACTTCGAGAATCTCGTGAGTCATGCCCAATTTAATCTGGTGCCAAGTCGTGCGGCTCAAAACGCTACGCTGAAGGCGGAGAAGTCGAACGAGAAGACTGTAGACCTTGAGGCAGCGAAGAAAAAGAACAATACCTCATCTGGCGGTACGGACAATAGCGGTAAGCCTGCTAATCCTTCGGGAGGCTCAAGCAGCGACACTGGCACTACGGTGAACCCTGATGGCGGTGCTGGCTCTGAAGAGGGCGATGGCAGCGAGGGATAATCATTAATCTCATGTGATATATGAAACTGATTTTATTAATGTATCTTAAGACGAGGAGTATGAAGATTGACTGGAAACGTGTGGCAGTGTATGTGCTGCGAGTAATTGAATTGATTGTCACAGGCGCCGTTGGCGGCGCCGTGACACAAATCTAATTTGTAGATTTATGCGAACTATTACTTTGATTATTGTGCATTGCACCGCCAATAAGGCGGGCAGCACACTGAGAATGGCGGATATTGACCGCTATCACCGCTCGTTAGGGTGGAAGGGGTGCGGTTATCATTATGTGATTCCTACCGACGGAACCATTGAACAGGGACGACCGGAGGAACAGATTGGAGCACATTGCAAGAACCATAACCGACACTCTATCGGTGTGGCGTATGTAGGAGGGCTTGCCAGCGATGGCAAGACTCCTTGCGACACAAGGACGGAGGCTCAAAAGAGAGCGTTAAGACTGTTGCTTGGTGAGCTGCATAGGCGTTATCCGAAAGCGTTGATAGTGGGACACTCGGATCTTGATCCGGAAAAACCAGATTGCCCAGGGTTTAAGAATTTTGAGTTTTGAATTTTGAATTTTGAATTGTCGGCTTTGCCGATTTTGAATTGTGAATTGTGAGTTTTGAATTGTGAATTAAGAATTCTCAACTCACAATTGAGCAATTCAAAATGCGCATAGCGCACAACTCAAAATTCAAAACTCACAACTCAAAATTCAAATTAGTCTCTGCGGAAGATGTCGCGTGTGTAGACTTTGTCTTCCACGTCATTCAAACAATCATCGAAACGGTTGGCGATGATGGCATGACTCTTGGTCTTGAACTCTTCGAGGTTGTTGACGACCTTGCTGCCGAAGAAGGTGGTGCCGTTCTCAAGGGTTGGCTCGTAGATGATGACCTCGGCACCCTTTGCCTTGATGCGCTTCATGATGCCCTGGATGGCTGACTGACGGAAGTTGTCGGAGTTGGACTTCATGGTGAGGCGGTAGACGCCGATGACGCAATTGCCTGGCTCTGCACCGTACTGATTGTTGCTTGAGTAGTCGTACCAACCTGCTTTGCGGAGGACAGCATCGGCGATGTAGTCCTTGCGGGTGCGGTTGGACTCTACAATGGCTGACATCATGTTCTGAGGTACATCGGCATAGTTAGCCAAGAGCTGCTTGGTGTCCTTGGGCAAGCAGTAACCACCGTAGCCGAATGATGGGTTATTATAATGTGTGCCGATACGGGGGTCGAGACCTACACCCTCGATGATGGCCTTGGAGTCGAGACCTTTGACTTCGGCGTATGTGTCAAGCTCGTTGAAGTAGCTGACGCGAAGGGCAAGGTAAGTGTTAGCGAAGAGCTTGACTGCCTCCGCCTCTTTCATACCTACAAAAAGAACTGGAATGTTCTTTTCGAGTGAAGAGGGAAGAGTGAAAAGTGAAGAATCCAATTGCTTTGTGTCACCATTATGACCGATAGCTCCCTCTAAGAGTAAAGATGCAAAAGTCTTGGCAGCTTCTTTAAGCATCTCTACATCGGTTACAGACTCAATTGCATTGTTCTCGGCTTCGAACTCGGGCTTGTTGATGATCTTGGGATAGCCTACGATGATGCGGCTTGGGTAGAGGTTGTCGTAGAGGGCCTTGCTCTCACGAAGGAACTCGGGAGAGAAGAGGAGGTTGAACTTCTTTACTCCTTTCTGGGCGTACTTAAGGTAGAGGTTGCGGGTGTAGCCAACAGGAATGGTTGACTTGATGACCATGATGGCATCGGGGTTTACCTCAAGTACAAGGTCGATGACTTCCTCCACGTGGGTAGTGTCGAAGTAGTTCTTAACTGGGTCGTAGTTGGTGGGAGCTGCGATAACCACGAAGTCGGCATCCGCATAAGCAGACTTGCCATCAAGAGTGGCAACAAGGTTCAATGGCTTTTCAGCCAAATACTTTTCGATATAATCATCCTGGATTGGTGAAATCTTGTTATTGAGTTTCTCCACCTTTTCAGGAATTACATCTACTGCTGTTACATGATGATGTTGAGATAGCAATGTAGCTATGCTCAGTCCCACGTAGCCTGTGCCAGCTACTGCGACTTTAATGTCTTTAAAATCACGCATATTTTTTGGATTTAGTTTTCTATATGATTATGTGTTTTCACATTAAATTATCTTGCTCACACTTACCCCATCTATAGCTCTCTGATAGATATCCTTTACCATACACATTGACGGAACGACAGATAGGTTACAACGAGTGGCTATTCTTTTTAAGGCTCTCTTCACATTTTCCCGCACCCTTTTCACATCGCGATCCGCAATTTGCATATCGTCTGATTTGATGAAAGGGAATAAGTATTCTGTATCGGAGGGGTAGCGGTCTGCTATTTCCTGCATGGCAGCATCCCATTGTACGGTTATACGGGGCAGTCCTGGAATTTGTGAGGTGTATGTTAATGAGAATCCTTTGATGTCGGTTTTCTTGATGTTCGACAAATCTGTAAAACTGATGCCTCTGCCGTAGATACAAAAGAAGAACATATCACGGGCAAAGGTCATTGCCTTGGAGTCGGACAGGTCGGCATAACGCATTCGACGTAATTCGTCAACTGACAGCAGTTCACGTTCTTTTTTAGCTGGCAAAGCGACTTTTACGCCTTTCAGTAATTTGAGTTTTGGAACAATTCCGTCTTTTACTGCAATATTATATACCGAACTGATTTGGTAAAGATAGAGGCGTGCCGTTGATTGTTTGCGTCCTTTTGACTTCAGCCATTCCTCGAAATTCACCATAAGACCTGGAGTCAATTCGTTTAATGACAATTTCTCTTTACCCAAGAAGTTGATGAAGCAACGGAGTGCCATCTCTCGGTTGTGAGCAGCATCAAAACGACCTTCCTCTTTGTCTTTTTCTATTTTTCGACGAGAATACGTAAAGAAATCATTTTTCATTTTGTGAAAAATAATAATGAGTGGATTATTCTGCTATCTCAAAATCCTCATTATGCACATTGTTGATAGCTACAGCATAGCCACCGAAGTCCATAACGAGCTGACGATTTTTCAATATACGCACTACATAGCCTACTTGTCCTGCCATGATTCCTGTTAATACGCGAAGCTTTACATGGTCTTTGGCAAACTTCACAAACGGATCACGCAAGAAAGTAACACGTTCTGGTTCTGATTCCATCACTTGCATAAAGGGTCGCATTACGCTGTCTTTAATGGAAGCCGGGGTTCCATCCATACAATTGTTTACAAGGTGGTATCGTGGAAAGTTTTTTTGGAGAAAGACTTGAAGCTTTTCTGTCTCTCCTTGCAAAAACACAAGACCGCTTACGCTTGGCTTTGCTTCTTTCATTACGCCTTTGCCATTTGGCTTACGCTTATAAATGATGGTGCGATGGATAAAACAATTAGGTTTGAAATCGCCTTCGAACTTGACGGTTTCAAGTATTTTTTCAAATTTTTCTGCCGCAAAATGTTGGATAAAGAGGTATCCCCACGGCGTTCCTTCTTTTTCGCTCTCGGACATTCCTTCTACTTTTCGAGCCGATTTTTCATCAGACCGAATAACGTGGATGCCCTTTGGTAAACGCTTGTTGTTACACATATCATTTACGTCGGCTGTAGAAGAAGGAAGTGAGCTTACCTGCGTCATTTTCTTATCTACTTTATGTCACTGTTGGCTGTCATCACTTGGGATGACTGTGCCAAATTTACAACAATATTGTTCATAAATTCATACTATTAAACTGCATGTTTGTCCAGTCAAGTAGCTTAAATGTTCAACATAAGTTGCCCTAACTGCCTCACATTCTTACTGCTTAATGGCTTTGTGTCTCTATTAGTTCTTACTTCTCTTCTAGTGTAAGATACGTATTCG
>ERZ1026874.399-NODE-399-length-27695-cov-8.886541_pt1 | contig 27695 bp, 29 predicted proteins | sample MGYA00380167_ERZ1026874 | MGnify/ENA primary metagenome ERZ1026874 (study PRJEB33269, sample SAMEA4719803) | human gut metagenome | biome: human-associated habitat; feature: organic feature; material: feces | place: Cameroon | collected 2013-10 ...
CAGCCGTGCAGGACTTTCAAACCGTCCCTGCCACTGCGTAAGCCTGCCGTCCTTTTCGATAAAAATCCGATCCGGCCCATTGACCATGATCTCCGTAATCCGCTTGTCCTCCAGAAGCTCCTGCAGTACATCGAAACCCCGAATCGCCGCAAACAGCTCTCTGCCAAGCTTTCTTCGCTCTACCACGTCCAGCCTGCCGATACAGTCGCTTCTGCAGAGCCTTTCATCTATCAGCCGTCGTACCTGCCCATCCGAAAAATCCAGTCCGCAGTCCAGCTTCTGCAGAATTTCCTGCTTCACCTGCACGCGGAACTGTTCATACACTGCCCTGCTCATCTGCATCCAACACTTTCTTCGTATATTCCGCCAGCTCCCCGGACGACAGATTTCCGATGTCCTTGGGCAGCTGGCAGAAAAATGGCAATTTTAACTTTTTCGAGCGCTCCCAGACGTCCGAATAATCCGTCCGTTCCAGCGTCTCCCGATACTGTGCAAGCTTCGCGGCGGCAAAGCCGTCCTCCCGTACGATCGTGTAAACCCTCGTACAACGCCGCAGGACATCAAATAATCCCTGCACCCCATCCGACAGATCCAATAGAATGACGTCATATTGCCCGTCATCCAATAAATCCAGCAGACGCCGCCATTCCTCTCTGGCAATTCCGTACAGATCGTACCCGCATGACGCCGGAAGAATGAAATCCATTCCGTTGATGCACTCCGCTGCCTGATACAGTCTGCCTAAAAACTGCTCCTTAGACTCCTGCAAATAGTACAGCAAACTTGCAAACTCTGTGTTATCCGCCTGTTTTCCAAGCATCTCGGTCAGCCCTGCACAGCATTCAAAATTCAGATACAGCACCCTCTTATTTGCCGCCAGAAGCTGTCCCATCGTCAGCGCAAGCGTTGTCTGCAGGCTGCGTCCTACCGGCGTATAAAATCCGTACACGCAAGCCTTCCCTACCGTCTGCAAAAATGGCAATTTCTCTGTTTGCATCGCCGTCTCCGTGACTTTTTTTGCAATCCGGAGCACACTGCTGTACTTGCTCACGCACGGAAGCTCCTGTACCGGGCTGTTTTCTTCCTCCTGCAGCAAAATGACATGCCGTACCCAGTCCTTCATCTCTTCCCGAAAAAGCCCCTGCGCGATCAGCAAAATCTGTACCGGCTTTCGGGCGAGAGAATCCTGTAAACGCTCTGCTCCCGTAAAAGCCAACACCTCAAACGGAAAATCCTCCCGTCTGCTCAGCGCATCCATCAGCCTGCATGCATACGCCTCCTCCGGATCGCAAATCGCCAATGTCCGTCTATTCAATTGTTCGTATTCCTCCTGGTAATTTCCTAAACAATAGAATACACGCTCTGCGAGTATTCTATTGTCATGAATAACAGAATACAGAATTCAGAAAATATAAGAACCGCTAATCAGCGGTATGGACCGGGATCAGATGCCTCTGCATTGATCCCGCCTGATGGTAAGACAAAGTATAGACCGGATTTTCTGTACTGTCCAGCGCAAGATAGTACCTTAAATGTTACTTGTGACGTTTTGACAAACCTGGTATGCAATCTTTATGTATTTTTACCCCATCAAATACACCCGCACGCCGTACAACAATGCAACACCCGGTAGTCCGAGAAATCCAGACGTCAACGCACTCAGCGCATTGATTCCGACGCACGCATCCAGTCCTTTTTCCTGCAGATATCCGTTTATCAGAAAAATGGCGATCATTCCAAAAACCAGCCGCAGCATAAAATTCAGCGCAAGCTCCGCTCCCTTTTTCATAAGCCCTCCCGCCCGGACTTCGTTGATCTATATATATTCCTGCCTGTCACGCAGATATTCGTATCATACGATGGAAACAACCGCAGATATTTTTTCTCCCTACCCGGATATTCATTGTCCGGATGTATATTTCTTCCAGTTTTTCTCTATACTGTAACAAACTCCCCTGCCAAAGCTATCAGAATACCGGGGATTTCGAACGCTACCACTTTATCTGTCCGGGAGGAACACACATGAAAGTTTCTTTTCGCATCGGCGGCAGACCGTCCGCTGAGCTTACCTCAAAAACGCCCGAAGAAGCCTTGAGAAACAATCTGCAGCTCGCCAAATGGGAGCTGGACAATGCCTATGCCGGGTTCGAATACGCGACCGATCCCGATCTGATCGACTGCTACATTTTTCAGCTCAATGCCGCCATGAAACGTTACCGTTATCTCCTCAATCAGTGGAACGGACTTGATAAAGTCTCTGCAGGAGACGTGTAATTTGGCGCATAAGATCCTTCCTGACCGTATTTTTCACACGATACAAAAGTGGAAAACAGGAGCAAACAAAGGCGCTGCTTTTACGATACGCTTTCTGTTGTCATGAATAAAAAAGGACCTTGGATTCCCCCTGGAACCCTTGGTCCTTTTCTCTCTCTAACAATATCCGCAATGCGTGTATTCTATTGGTTGCGGCATCAGAATACCCGCACAACGCATTTCTCAGAATGCAAATACCAGTGCGCCATATGCAGGCAGGTCAAAGGTGATCCGGTACGGCTTGTAGTCGCTGGGCTCTGCAGTTGCTGTATAATCGGTTTTCAGTTCTTCTCCGCTGCCGCCAAAGCGTTTTTCCGCACTGTTTAACACCAGCTTATATTTCTTCTTTTCCGGTACCCCAACGCAGTAATCCTTACGCTCTACCGGCGTCATATTCAATACAAAAAGCAGTCTCTTTGTCTTTTCTCCACTGGTTTTACGAATAAAGCTGTAAGTACTGCGATCTGCATCATCCGCATTGATCCACTCAAAACCGTCCCAGCTGTTGTCGATCTCATACATACAGGGATATTTTCGATAAAGCTTTAAAAGCTCTGCCACGTAATCCTGCAGTCCTTGATTCAGCTCATTTTGCAGCAGGAACCAGTCCAGCTCACGGGCCTCACTCCATTCGCGCTCCTGTCCGAACTCCTGTCCCATGAACAAAAGCTTTTTGCCGGAATGTCCGAGCATATAAGTATAGCCGACGCGCAGGTTTGCGTACTTGTCCACCTTGTAGCCGGGCATTTTGTTGACCATCGAGCATTTCAGATGTACGACCTCATCGTGAGACAGAGGTAAAATATAGTCCTCCGCATCGTTATAAGACATCGCAAAGGTCAGCGCATGATGATCATTCTTCCTAAAATAAGGATCCAGCTTCATATATTCGCAGAAATCGTGCATCCAGCCCATGTTCCACTTAAACGTAAATCCAAGGCTGTCACTGCCGATTTTTCCGGTCACATTCGGCCACGCCGTAGACTCTTCTGCGATCGTCATGATACCCGGATAAGTTCCACGGATCACGGAATTGAAATGCTTGAAAAATTCGATCGCGTCCAGGTTTGTATTGCCGCCGTAACGGTTCTGTACCCATTCGCCGTCTTTTCTGCCATAATCCAGATACAGCATAGAGGCAACCGCATCCACACGCAGTCCGTCTACATGGAATTCCTTAATCCAGTACAGGGCATTTGTGATCAGGAAGCCCTTAACCTCGCTCTTGGCATAGTTGAATACTTTTGTTCCCCACTCAGGATGCTCGCCCATTCTGGGATCGGGATATTCAAACAGTGCCTCGCCGTCAAAATCTGCCAGACCGTGGGCATCCTTGGGAAAATGGGCGGGTACCCAGTCCAAAATGACACCGATCTTATTGCGGTGCAGCTTATTGACCAGATATGCAAAATCCTCCGGTGTTCCGTAACGGGAGGTCGGTGCATAATAGCCGGTTACCTGATAGCCCCAGGAGCCGTCAAACGGATGCTCTGCGATTCCCATCAGTTCGATGTGGGTATATTTCAGCTTTTTCAGATATTCTACGATACGATCCGCAAATTCTCTGTAATTATAAAATCCATCCTCCGTTTCCGGATGCTTCATCCAGGAACCGATGTGACACTCATAAATTGCAACCGGCGCTTTTTCCGGATCCTGCGCGTTTCTTTCTTCAATCCACTTGCTGTCCGACCATTTAAAATTGGAAATATCTGTCGTAACAGAAGCAGTTCCCGGACGTACCTCCCCCTGGTTCGCAAACGGGTCTGCCTTGTACAGCTTTCTGCCGTCCGGCGTGATAATCAGAAATTTGTAAAGCTCTCCCAGACCAACGTCCGGAATAAACGTCTTATAAATTCCGCCAGGTCCCAGCTTTTCCATCTGGTTTGCAGTCTCATTCCAACTGTTAAACGTTCCAATCACAAAAACGCTGGCTGCGTGCGGTGCCCAGACGGCAAAGCTCATTCCTTTCTTCCCGTCTTCTACAGACTGATGTGCGCCCAGCTTTTTGTAAATATCGTAATGCGTCCCCTGAGCAAACAGATACTGGTCGGCCTCCGAAATGTATACCGTTTCCGGCACTTTCGCCGCTTTTACTGCTTTCGCTGTCTTTGCCTTTGCCATAATAACCCCCTGTTTGGATATATTTGAAACGCTCAGATAAAGTCCTTCTCCCGCAAAATAATCATGTCATCTTCATCGTAGCGTCTCCGAAGCACAATATCTATAAAGTGTCCGATCGTCTTACGGTTTGCATGAGCAATCGCCTCATCCACGATGTCACGCACTTCCCCCACCGTAACGGCATGCGAACTGGTCTGCATATCCTCGATTCTGGTATGCAGAGCGAGCCTGCCGAGCTCGTCGATCGAATACTCCTGTGTATATGCGTACTGACAGCCGTATTTTACCAGCGTTGCGCTGTCCAGCGCCGCGATATCAAACCGCGCGGTAAAGCTTTCCATCAGTCTTCCGTTTTTCTTATATAAACGGTCGATCGCCCGTTTTTCATCCAATACAAATACAATGATGCCGGTATGTTCCTGATTCAATGCGTCTGCAAGCTTCTCACATCCCTCGTTGGAAAGCTTTCCGGCTTTCTCAATGACGAGCGCGCCGTTTGCAACCTTTTCCACAAGCGCTTTTGCATCTTTTTTATTGATCAGCTCCGCGTTCACTTTGGCAACCTTGCCGGAGAAGTTTCCGTCGGACGCCTGAATTTCGCGGATCATACATTTTGTCAGTTTCAGTGTACCGGAGCCTGGCATACCGGTAATCACAACGTTTCCGGTGTACGCAGAAAGGCTGATTTCATCCAGCGCTGCGACCAGCTGGCGCATTGCGCGTTTGGTCGGGATGAACTGGGCAAAAAGCTTGCGTTCTGCCTTTGTCATGCTGCGCACACGCTCGGCTGCCTGCTGTTGAGATACTCGCTCCTGCAGCTGCTTTTCTTCTCCGGAGGTCTCCGGCTGCGGTGCAGGTGCTTCCTGACGCGGTGCTTTGGTTTCTTCTGTTGCAGGTGCTCCGATCCTTTCCGGTGCGGCCTGTTTCGCATAACGCTGTACCGGCTCTGCATCCTGCGCTTCTGTTTCTGCATTCTGCTCTGTGCAGCCCTGTGCGGCATCCGCCACCGGCGGCGCTTCCTCGATCTCTTCGAGTTCTTCCGTCTCGGTTTCTCTGGACGGATCGACAAGCGGTGCTTTTGCTGCAGTCGTCTCTACAGCAGCTCTGTCTCCTACAGGTGCTTCCTGATTTTCAGCATTTGCAGGAGCTTTCTCGTCTTCTACCGGCAGGGATTCTTCTCTCTGCAGCTGTTCCAGCACGCCGTTTCTGGAGCTTTCATCAAAATCATCAAACAGGGAACCTGTCTGCTGGAGCATCCACTGTCTGGTTTCCTGTTTTCTCTTTTCTTCATTTTCCTTTTTCAGCCGTTCCCATTCCTTGAGCACCTCTTCGATGTTCATCTGGCCGGTCGTCTGGCGTTCTATCTTAGTGTTTCCCACAACAGCCTTCCTTTCCGGCTGTCTTTCCGGGACTGCCGCAGCCTTTTCCTGTATTTCCACACCCTGTATGTGTTCGATTTTGTCGGTTTCCATCGGCATCCAGGGAGTCTCCACCACCGCCGGATGGATTTCCTGCATTCCGGCATCCGCAGGATCTGTCACCGCAGGAGTCTGTTCCGGCGCGGGCTGCGCCGCGAGGATGGGTGCCTCAGGCTGCGCGTTTACCGGCTCGGCAACGTAAGCGCATTCCCCGCTGGACGATGCGACAGGTAATGTCGGTTCTACGTCAGCATACACCTGCGGTGTGCTTTGTGTAGGCTGCACGCTGACGGGCTCTGCCGCGTCCACTGCATCTGCCGCCAGCTTCGTCTCTTCCATATCGAGCTGTCCCGTTGCCTGTGCGTCCCACTGGTCAGATTCTTCAAGGACACGGGAAATGTCTTCCTGATATTCCCCATTTCCATTTTCTGCAGCGTAAACGGTCTGCTGATTTTTCATCAGGTCAGGTTCTTCTTGCTCAGGAGAAGCCGTCTTTACCTCTTCCCTGTCAACCGCAAACACGTCACGCATGCTCGCGGCAAGCGCTTCCTGTAAATTGATCGTATTATATTGTCCCATATCCATCGGTTTTACATGGATATCCAGATCTGCTTTTTCTTTGCTTTCAGCAGACCGGACTGCCTGAGTCTGTTCCTGTGCAGGCGCTTCCTGCGGTTCTTCCTCTACTGCGTTTCTGCCGCCGTACTGACTGTCGTAAAGCTGCTGCTGTGCAGGCGAAAGCGGTACATACAGGCGCTTTAACTCCATCGCCTTGAGCACATATTTGCCCTCACCGAACCAGAGGATCAGCTGATCGCACTCCTCTACACACTCCGTGGCAAGTCCGACCCTGTGATACAAAAATGCCAGCTCATATGCCCACTTTTCATTATATTCGCGTTTTTTGTACTCTTTCAAAACAGCGATCCGCTCTTCCAGGCTGATATCCTGTGCCTCGTAAATTTTATACAACAGGATATACTTACTGTTATCGTTTGGCGAAAGCTGTACAAACTGCTTATAATATTCCACAGCTTCCACAACCTGGCCGGTCTTGATCGCCAGATCGCACAACGCATAGACAATCCGCCTGTTCTGCGGACTTTTTTCATTTGCCAGAAGCAGGATCTCCCTGGCGTCGTCAAATCTTCGGTTTATCTTATAAACATCGCTGATAATTCCAAGTGTGGAGGTATTACGGACCTTTTTCCAGTCGATCGTATCCGCAATCTGTGCGGACTCCTGAAAACGGCCCTTTTTGTTCAGCGTCTTGATCTCTTCAAGGCGCAGCTTATATTCGTACTTATCCAAGGTACTCACCTCATGATTTTATCTTATCGGTCAGGTATCCGCAGCTGTGTCTTCGGTACAGAATTTCAAAATATTCCGCGAATGTTCCATTTTTCCGTCTTATACTTTTTCAAAATCGGGTATATTGCCCCACTTTTTACTTTCCTAAGTTTAACATAGCGCCTATACGTTGTCAAAACAAAAGAGACCGGATTTCCACATCCGCCCTCTTTTTTTTACTCAATTTTCCACATTTTCCCCTGCATATTTTTGGTAAAACCGCTTTAAAGCTTCCTTGGGCTCCGAAAAATCTGCTCCGTCCTCCTTTTCCGGCAGCGATTCCAGCTCATCCAAACGCTCCAACATTGCCTCCACTTCCGTCGCGTTAAACTCCCCATCCTCCGCTTCCAGCGTATACCATTGCAGCTTTTTCTGCAGAATACGTTTCTCTTCCAGTGAATTCTTCTTTTCAGACACGTTTCTGTCCTCCTTCTTTGTTGCCAGTCATACGTTGCGAACAGCTATCCTTCCAAAATCATCCCCGGATTCTTCATACCCCTGCCTGTCAGATTACTCCTCCATACAGCTTTTTAATTTTTGTCGCATTCGGAACAGCTTGACTTTTGTGTTGCTTTCCGATATTCCAATCTTTTCCCCAATCTCCGCACAGGAAAATCCGTTTTCATAATAAAACTTCCAGATCAAAAGCTCCTGCATGGAAAAAATCTGCTCCAGAAAGGCGTTCCATTCTGCCTGTACATAATATCCTTCCTGACCGGAATCCGGCCTTCGGGCAGCTTTTTCTTCCTGCCCTGGGCCTTCTGTCTGTATTTTTCCTTGCTGCTCATACCATTTTTTCAATTTATTTTTAGCTGTCAGCAGCAAAAAACCTTTCTGATTCGGATGTCTGCGCACCTCCTGCCATTTCTGATATGCAACCAGAAACACCTCCTGTGTCACATCCTCTGCTGCCGCCAGATCTTTTTCAACCATATGACGGACATATCGGTATACAAGCCAATAACAGTTTGTATACAGTTCTTCAAAGTTATCAAACGAATTTCTCTCCCCACTCATCATGGTCCCCCTTTGTCTCGAAACAGTCGGTCTTCAGTACAGGCGTGAAATACTTCTAAGTACCTCCTCCAGGGCCTGCTCCTTTTCTCTGGGACAACCATCAAAAATTTCATCATAAACCTTGTCTGTCAGGATTTCTCCGGTCAGAAGATAGGTAGGTTCAAGGTTCATCTTTTCATAAACGGTCAGAATCCGCGGAATTGTCAGTTTGCGGTTTCCACGCTCAATCTCCCCATAATAGGTGGTTGATACTCCAAGAAGCTCTGCTGCCTGCTCCTGCGTCAGGCCCATTATCCTGCGTTGCTTTCGGAGCCGTTCACCAATTTTGACATAAACATCCTTCTCCATGATGTCCACCTCCAGAATTTAGTCTGATATTCTTATCATACCTTCTGGCTGCACAGATGAAGAGAAACTAACTGTTTGTATTTTCCAGTATTTTACAATCAGTTAGTTTGTATTTTGTCAAGATTTTACAAACTATTTGTATAGATATCGAAATGGAAAGATAAAAAGCTCGTCTTGCCGTAAAATTTATTCGTTCTGCTTTTTAAACATATCCGGGCATAAACTTTAAAAAGGACAGTCAGGCTCTTTCTTGCGCCTGCTGCCCTTTTATCTTCGTCTGATATTTTGAATCGCCGCTTTTCTGCCGCTTTTCTCAGGAAAATCAGTCTTCCTCATCGTCTACATCCGCCGCTACTGCCGATGTCACAGAGGAAACAACCGCCACAATTACTGCAAAAAGAATGATCAGCAGTCCGCCTGCCAAAAGAAAAAATGTTCCGTCCATCTTCCGTCTGTCCTCCTTTTCCTGCCTGTAAAACAATGGGATGCACGCTCTGCGAGCATTCTATTGTCATGAATTATGATGTCTGAGTCAAAAGCCCCGGCCTTAAAGCCTGCTTCACAGAGTTCTCCACCGCTGTGTCTAAACTGTTATCAGTTTACCACAAAATCAGCTCTGTGACAATCATGATGTCAGAATCACAGGTTTCGAAAACAACCTGTGGCACACAATAAAATCTTTATAGCCAAAGGTTACGGTTCAACCTGAAATTCTGCGGTCAGCTCAGTCTGGCGGCTGTTTTCGTCGTCAAAAATCCGGCATTCCTTTTTCAAACGATACTGCCCTGCCTCCAGCCGGATACCATCAGCAGCCAAATCCAGTGTTCCTCCTTTGGTTTCTCCTGCAACCGCCTGACTGCTTTCTTTTTGTGTTTCTAAAGCTGCGTCGGAATTTTCAACAATTTCCCAACCGTTTTCTGTGAAACGTTCCAGCGTATAATCTGTTCCCCAGCCGACGGTTTCTGTGTCGCTTTCATTGACAATCCGCCAGGTAATTTTTCCGGAGTTTGCCGTTGCAACCTCAAGATAAATTTCTGCGAAACAGGTCTCTGCATCCTTGACCGTGCGTCCCTGTGCCGCATTCTGGTCGGCTGCCGCCGCCGGATTTTCGTCCGCATCCGGAGCAACAGCCGCTGGATCTTCTGCCTGCAGTGCGATTCCATCCTCCGCACTCAGCCCTGCCATATCATAGGCCGCCATCTCCGGTCCGGGTTCTTCCGAATGCAGCCGCCACTGTGCAATTCCGGCTGCACCAATGCAGATAACGAGAGCTGCTGCTGCCGCCACTGCGCGCCGCTGTCGGTAAAAAAACAATTTTCCTTTTTGGGGCATCGCCGCTTTATTTTCATTCGAAGTCCCTGCGCTTTCCTGACACATCGGTTCCAGCGCCTCCGCAATATATCGCTCATCGATCTGTCCGATGGCGTCGAAAAGCTTTTCATTCTTTTTCACAGTGCAATCCCCTCCTTTTCCAGATGCATTTTCAGCTTCGCCCGCATCCGAAACAGCTGCGACTTTACCTTGCCCTCGCTGATATTCAAATTGCCTGCCAGCTCCTTAACCGGCTCTGCCCAGAAATATCGCCGGACAAATATTTTCCGGCTTTCGGCGTCCAGCGTTTCCAGAAAACGATTGATCGCTGCGGCGGTTTCCCTGCCCTCGATCTCGTCCTCTACACTTTTGCCGGATGGAATACATTCTTCCAGTTCGTCCAAAAGCGCCTGTGTCTCGCCGCTTCCGCGCTTTTGGGCATGCCCTGCCCGATATTTACTGATCGAAAGGTTTCTCACTATTTTTCCCAGAAATCCCGCCAGAAATTCCGGTTTCCCGGGGGGAATCGCGTTCCAGGTATGCAGCCAGGTATCGTTGACGCATTCCTCGCTGTCCTCTTTATCGTTTAAAATCCGGAAAGAAATGCTGCGGCAATAGCTGCCGTATTTTCTGTCCGTTTCCGAAATTGCTTCTTCCTTTCGTGCCCAGTAAAGGGCGATGATTTTATCGTCCTCCATTGTTCCTCTCCTCTTCCGCGACTGCGGCCTGCTTTTTTGCTGAATCAATTATGCTGCCTGCAGGGGTTCCGATCGTGTAAACCACGCGGGTCGCAATTCTGCATTTCCCGGCGCAATGTACGTTTCTACTCCTTATAAACGCAGAATTTTCCTCCGGCGTTTCCCTGTTCAGCCATTTTTTGAATCTGTTTTTCTCAAAAAGAATCCTGCGAAGCGTTTTTATTTCATAGGACGCATTTTCCTATGAAACAATAGAATGCACGCTTTGCGAGCATTCTATTGTCATGAATAAAATTTTAGGAGAGCCATGCGACTCTCCTAATTTTCGTTCTGGCACGCTCAGATCAGTTTTGACGAAACCAGAAAAATAAACCACGCGATACATCCGATGATTCCGATCAGGGATACCAAAATCATGATTCCGGCGCGTTTTTTGCGAAATGCGCGGATCAGTCCTGCAAGCAGCAGCACAATGGATGCCGCTGCAAGCGCGATAAAGAACCATACAAACAAAAATCCGTACAATCCCACCTGATCAATCGCAAGCACAATAAACGTCACAAGCATGATGAATTCCACGATATGCCAGAGCAGTCTTATTTCCTGTCCGCGTTCCTGACGGACGCCCTGCCGGTATTCTTTTTTCTCCTGGCGGCGCTGCAGCTTCGCAGCGAGCGATTCCTCCTTCTGGCGTGCCTTCTGCGCTTCTGCCTCGGCTTTTTCCCGTGCTTTCTGTGCGGCAGCTTCAGCCTTTTGCGCTGCAGCGGCTTCTTTTTTCTGACGCCGCAGTTCTTTGCCAGAAAGCGGTTTGTCAGGTTGCGGCGGCACCACGGCTGACGACTGCGCATCAGCTGCCTGATCGCCTGACGACTGCAGATCAGCCACCTGATCGCCTATGGGTTCTGCAGAATTCTCTACGTTATTCTTCTCTTCTTCCATCATCCGGATTCCTCCCCGCTTTTTCTTCCGCGATTTTTTCCAGCGTCTTTTCTACTGCCAGCCTCTGGATTTCCTCCAAAATCGGAAAGCCCTTGACGCTTTCCGCTGCATAGGTCTGCTGCAGCTCATATTCCAGCGGCAGCCAGGTGCTGATGTCGCTTTCGTTATGGGCGATCACAGCTTCCAGCTTATCCAGCGCTTTGTAAACCTTCGCTTCATCTGTCTTAAGCGCATTCATCTCTGTAAAAAGCACTTTCGCCTCTTCACCGGTTTTGCCCGGAAGCATCGAAAGCAGTCCGTCCACGGCTTTTCGCTCCACGCTGCGATCCTGTTCCTTTTTTTCAAACGCAGGAATATCGCCCGTTACCGCTTCTCCGAGATCGTGCAGCAAACACATATGGATTACCTTTTCCATATCGACATCCGGCAATTCCTCTTTCAACAGCCACGCCATCAGAGAAACTCTCCAGCAATGTCCCGCGACCGTTTCCCGCACGCCTTCCGGTGTAATGCAATGCCGCGGCACCGATTTTAACTTTCCGGCTTTTTCCAAAAACTCAATCAGCCATTCTGCCTGTGGTCGTTCCATACTGTTTCCACCTTTTCTCCAGTTTACATAATACTGTGACTGTGCGTCGTATTACCGTCAGTATAGCGCCATTTCCCGGTTTCGTAAAGCTGGGAAATGAGTTGACAGGAAGGATAAACGCACCATAAGATAGAATAAAATAGTCGCGCCTTTCTAATAAAACTTCAGGAACTGATTCTTTAAGGAGAACCTCTTATGAATTATGAAGGAATTTTGGAATTTCACGGAACCTGGCGCAGCTACCAGGCGCGGGTTCTGCAAAATGTCAGCCGCTATCTGTCCGACGACAAAATCCACATCGTCGCCGCGCCCGGCTCCGGCAAAACGACCCTCGGCATCGAGCTGATCAAACGCCTGAATGCGAACACGCTCATTTTGGCACCCTCCATCACGATTCGGGAACAGTGGGCAGCAAGGATTCAGGAAGCCTTTTTATGCGACGGATACGCACTGGAGAATTACGTCTCCCTAAGCCTGAAGCAGCCAAAAGCCATTACGGTCGCGACCTATCAGGCGCTTCACAGTGCAATGACCCGTTTTTGCGGCACGGAAACGCCCGGCGAGGATACCGCCCCGACCGACAGCGAAGAAGTCGATTATTCTGACTTTGACTTAGTTCGAACCATGAAAAATGCCAACATCGAACTGCTTTGCCTCGACGAATGCCATCATCTGCGCAGCGAATGGTGGAAATCCCTCGAAGCCTTCCAATCGCAGCTTTCTTCCCTGAGAACCATTTCCCTGACCGCTACCCCGCCCTATGATTCCACGCCTGCGATGTGGACGCGCTACATGAATATGTGCGGAGATATCGATGAGGAAATCACAATTCCGGAGCTGGTAAAAGAGGGAAGTCTCTGCCCGCATCAGGATTATGTCTATTTCAATTATCCGACCACAGCGGAAACAAAAGAATTTCAAAATTTTGAAGAACGCAGCAGTCAGATGCTGCAAAGCCTGATGCAGGATTCCCAGCTGCTCACTGTGATTGAGACCCACAAAGGTTTAAACGATCAGATTTCGGATGAACTTCTTCTCGATGACCCGGAATATCTCGAGGCAATTTTGATTTATCTGCAGAGCAAAAATGCTGCATTTCCTGCGCATCTGCAACGGCTTCTCGGGACAAAAAAGCTGCCCGCCATGGGCGTAGAGTGGATGGAACGGCTTTTGCAGGGCTTTTTATACGATGACATCGACTCCTATCTGTGCGACAAGGCTTACCGGGAAATGCTGATCGACCAGCTAAAATCCCAGGGTCTGATCGAAAAGAAAAAAGTCATCCTGACCAAAAGTGCAGCAGTCGAAAAGCTGCTGACCAATTCCCTCGGCAAAGCCAACAGCATTCGGGATATCGTATTTTCGGAGTACGATTCGATGGGCAGCTCCCTGCGCCTTTTGATTCTGACCGATTATATCCGAAAAGAATATGAAAAAGCAATCGGAAATCCCGAAGCGACGATCGCGTCCCTCGGCGTTCTTCCCTTTTTTGAAATGCTCCGCAGGGAAAACGAAAAGCAGCACAAAGCAATCCGGTTGGGCGTTTTATGTGGAAGTGTCGTCATCATCCCGGCAGATGCAAAAGAAGCGCTGCTGCAGCAGACCGACGCAAAAATCAAACTCACGTTTTCTGCCATCGGCAGCCTTTCGGAAAACGACTACTTAAAAGTGACCGCCACGGGGGACGCGCACGCCCTCACTGCAGCCGTTACTGCCATTTTTGCACAGGGCGCAATGCAGGTTCTGATCGGCACGAAATCCCTGCTCGGAGAAGGCTGGGATTCTCCCTGCATCAATTCCCTGATTCTCGCAAGCTTTGTCGGCTCCTTTATGCTCAGCAACCAGATGCGCGGCCGCGCCATCCGTGTCTGGAAAGAAGACCCGAACAAGACGAGCAATATCTGGCATCTCGTCTGCCTAAAGCCCCGGAAAGAAGTACAGCAAAACCCAGAGGACACAATCAGCGAGGACTACACGCTGCTCTGTCGGCGCATGGAGCAGTTTCTCGGACTGCATTATACGGAAGATACCATCGAAAACGGCATCGACCGCCTTTCCATCATCCGCCCTCCTTTTACCAAAAGCAATTCAGCTTCCATGAACCGGAAAATGCTCGCCCTTTCCCAAAAGCGCAGCGAGCTAAAAGACCGCTGGATGCGTTCTCTCGCCGTGTACGACAAAATGGAAGTGGTTGATACCAATGATGTCCCGGATAAATATGTGACCTCCGTCCTGTTCTGGGATGCGCTCCGAACGCTGCTTCTGACCTCTGCCCTGCTCTTGGTCGGTCTGATTTTCGCTCTGGGAACCGGTTTTGCTTCGCGTTCCGCAGTCTCCGGCGTCATCGGATTTTTTATGGCTCTGTATACAGGCGGCGTCCTGATCGCAGCCTTTCCAAAGCTTTTCATGCTCGGAAGCCCGCTGCGCCGCCTCAAAGCATTCGGAAATGGCATTTTGAAAGCATTGGAGACACAAAACCTTTTAGAAGAGCCGCACTGCAAAGTCGTATCTGGTACTTCTGGTTCTGATCATCATGTTATTTTTCTTTCTGGAGGAAGCGGACGCGATAAGGCCTTGTTCGCGCAGTGTGTCAACGATTTTTTCGATGCGGTCGATAACCAGCGCTACCTTCTGGTAAGTCCCAAACGCTTCCGCGGTCTGAACGGATTTTATGTCGTTCCGGAATGTTTTTCCAAGCGTAAGGAGGACGCGCAGCTTTTCGCTAAATGCATGAAGCCGTATATCGGAGCCTATGATGTTGTGTATACAAGAAATGAAAAAGGACGTGCCATTTTATTGGAAGGAAAAATCAAAGCGCTTGCAAACCGTGAAGAACGCTGTATCCGCCGGAAAAAGATAAACGGATGATTCTGCGGGGAATCTGCTTTACGGCTTAGGCGCTGTAAAAATGGTTGCAGTTCACCCGTGCCATTCGCAAAAGCGCGTCTTCGACGCTCTCCGCTGCTTCGCAGCTCATTTTTGCTTACAAAAAGGTACGAGTGAACTGTAACGAAAAAATGTTTTTTTTACCATACAAGAAAGTCTGTCTCCTTGCGGCTTTTCAGGACGCATGTTACAATATTACCATTATTAAACGCAGAAAATACAGGAACCTGTGGGTTCCAAAAAGGAGGAACTGCAAATCCCATGATTTCATCAGATCAAATTGCAAAAAACTATGATATTGCCGGCGTCCGCAAGGCCAATCTTCCCGGTCTGCACATGCTGCTGCTTGGCTTCTTCGCCGGCATGTTTATCGCACTGGCAGGTGCCGCAGCATCTGTTGCTTCCGCAGACATCACCAATCCGTCCGCAGCCCGGATCGTATCCGCCCTCGTTTTCCCGGCAGGACTTGCGATGGTTATCTGCAACGGCAGTGAGCTGTTCACCGGTAACTGCCTTATGGTCATTTCCCTGCTCGACCATAAGATCACCTTTAAGGCACTTATGAAAAACTACCTGTTTGTTTATCTCGGCAACCTGATCGGTTCCCTGTTTGTATCCGTTCTGTTCGTATACGGACATATTCCCGGGCTGTATGACGGACTGCTCGCACAAAACATGGTAAATACCGCTGTCACAAAGGTTTCCCTGAGCTTTTCAGAGGTCTTTTTCCGCGGTATCCTGTGTAACGTTATGGTCTGCGTAGCTGTCTGGATGGGCATGAGCGCAACCCACGTTTCCGGCAAAATTCTCGCCGTATACCCTCCGATCTCCGCATTCGTTCTCTGCGGCTTCGAGCACTGCGTTGCAAACATGTTCTACATTCCCGCAGGTATGATGACCGCATCTGCATACGGCATCGCTGCAGAGGGCTTAAATATCGGAACCTTTATCCTCAACAATCTGATCCCTGCCACCATCGGCAATATCTTCGGCGGTGTCATCGTTGTCGGCTTCCTGTACTGGTATCTGTTCCTTCGCGAGAAAAACTAAGCTCCCTTTTCTTAAAAAAGAATCCTGCTCTACAGGATTCTCCGCCTGCGGCGGGTCGCGTAAGCGACATTCTACCATTCCGCCGCAATGCGATCCTTGCGGAGCGTTTTTCTTTCATAGGACGCATTTTCCTATGAAAGAAAAAAAGCCATGACAGAATCATCATCGTGACTCTGCCATGGCTTTTTCATTATTAACACATGGTGCGTATTGGTCCAGCACCTTATTCTGATACCAGACTCCGCTTCCATCCAGAATATGTCAAAGAATACCGTCAAATCAACAATTTCAGGATAGCCCTTTCCACCCCACGGACCTTCCGTTGGATAAAGAACAAGAGTGCACTGACCTTTCACTGAACCCTCATATTCAGCAATGAATACCATTCTTTCGCCTTCCTTAATTTTTTGCATAATAAAAGGACCATGTATCTCTACACGATCCTCCAAAATTTTTATACTATTACACAGCAATTTCATAATGCTCTTTTAACTCATTCATCATACTGTGTTTAATGTAACCTTCATTCTGCAATCTACCAACCACAATTCCAGGTGCAATGCCTAACATTTTTGCAAATGTTCTTATACTAGTAGTCGAAAAGCTTGCCTTCTCAACAAATTCATCAAAAGCTTCCTTTAATATCAATGTATCCCTCGACCACGCATCTGCATCTTTCTCATCCTGATCAGTTGTTCCATCTGTCTGTCCAATATGTCCTAGTACAATATGTGCCAATTCATGGAATAAACTAAACCAAAACTTATCCGCATCTTTTCCTCTAGCGGTAAGTCCTACAACTATTTTATTTCCATCCATAAAAGAAGCTCCTTGAAGAAAGGATCCTTTCAAATGTGGCAAAAAAATAAGTGCTATTCCGCATTCAGCTAACATATTCTTTATCCTAGGGCAAAACTCCTTAGGTTTCAAAACTGTCATGGATCTGATTTCCGGAATAATACTTATCAATCCCCTTATATTAATTGGCGATGTTTCGATACTTCTTGCTTTGATCTTTGCTTCCTGTGCCCAAGCTAATAATGCAAAATCACTCTTTTCTGTTACCGCAAGTCTTCTACATGCAATTCTAGTAATCTGCTTATTTTCTAATAATGATAACTCAACAACCTCAAAATATTTTCTAAGATTAATAACTTTTTCCTTTGAGTCTCTGGTTTCTGGAATCCATCCAAACTTAGCCATTTCACTGTAAGGTATTTGCTTGGCTAAAGCTTCATCTGCATCCATTGCATTTTCAGCTTCAACTTTTATCAACTTCTCTCTATATACTGCCTCAAGATTATTCCAAAATTTTGCAGGTACTCCTAATACAACTTCTAATCTAACAGCCACCTCTGGAGTCAGCTGAACCTCACCATTAACGAGCTTGCTAATATGCTTTTCAGACATATCCATCCTTGCAGCAAACTCTCTCTGACTCATTCCTTTCTCATTTAGCTGCTCCTTAATTGTCGCTCCGGGTGGTGTTGCAATAAAACTGCGACTTCTCACCATAGTGCTACCTCCTATTCACTTTCCTCTTTTTAATGGTAATCTACTATCTCCATTATATACGCCACTTGAATTTCATTACCATGTTTTTCAAATACCAATCTATACGGATGCACCAAGTCAACTGCATATTGCCCTTTCCGATTATTGGTTAATGGATGACACCTTCCAATGTGATATTGGATCATTTCTTCTACAGTATCTGCAGCTTCAATTTCTCCTATACGCATTTGGATTTTTTCTGACATTTCATTTCCATATGTTCTATCGGATATCTTGGCATCCGTACAAACCTTTTCAATCTTCTTATTTTTGTACGTAATATCCAATACATCACCCCTTTATTAAATTTACCTTCGAGGTAAATTCATAATAGCACACAGGGGTAAATTAGTCAATTTTAAAATTTACCTCAGAGGTAAACTAATGGTATAATAATACCCTCGCCTTCCATTTCGCGACTACACATGCAAGACCCACCCGCCGTTCTATAGCGGATCGATCCACAGAGATTTTAATACCCCCTACCGGTCAGGCCTACGATGCGCTGTACCTTTGGTCTTACCTTCATCAGAGCCTTAAACCTTTTTGACTGGTGATTCTTAAAAGATGACAGTTCATCCACAACCACCATATCGTAATCAAAAGGAAGCCCACTCTTCTCAACTTTTTCACAGCAGCATCATCTGCTCCACGATATTTGGATAAAGAAAACCGATGGCTTTGACTGTTATCAATCTACACCATCGGTTTTCTCAAGCTCCGCCCCCTGAACAGTAACGTTAATTTGAAAAATGAAGATATTCAGCCAAGCTGATTGCTGTTGCCTGCATCAGTCTTCAAAGCCAAATAGCTTGAGCGCATTGCCGCGCCAGATCTGTCCAGCCGTATAGCAGGCTTCTTCACAGCTGAGGTAGCCTTCCTGACACATCTCTGAGAGCACTTCCGACACCACCCGACGGAATGCCAAAACAGCACCGTAGCTTTCCTCAGAGGTCCATGTATCACAGCCCCAGAGGATGCGATTGCTTCCACCGATCTCCAGCGCTTCCCGCAGGAATCGTTTCGCTGCCGATGTGCTGATAAGGGGCAGCCAGCAGAGATCTGCATAGACTCTTCTCCTTCCTCTACATTTTTGAAATAATTTGTCTCGCAACATATACTCCACTTGCCGAAGCGTGAGACAGAGAATGAGTAATACCGCTGCCATCACCAATAATATAAAGTCCTTCATGGCGAGTCATCAGGTTGTGGTCCAGCTCCACTTCCATATTGTAGAATTTTACCTCTACACCATACAGTAAGGTATCATCACTTGCAGTTCCCGGTGCGATTTTGTCCAGCGCATAGATCATTTCAATAATACCATCTAATAAACGTTTCGGAAGAACAAGGCTCAGATCGCCTGCCGCTGCGTTTAAAGTCGGAACAGTAAAGGATTCACCGATTCTTTCTTCTGTACTTCTACGGCCTTTGATCAAATCCCCGAAACGCTGGACAATCACGCCGCCACCCAGCATATTGCTTAATCGGGCAATACTTTCTCCATATCCATTAGAATCTTTGAAAGGCTCTGAAAAATGCTTTGCAACAAGTAACGCAAAGTTTGTATTATTTGTCTGCTTTGCCGGATCCTCATAGCTGTGGCCGTTAACAGTAACAATGCCATTTGTATTTTCGTTTACGACTTCTCCTTTTGGATTCATACAGAAGGTACGCACCAAATCTTCATACTTTGAGGTTCTGTACACAATCTTGCTTTCATATAATTCATCCGTCAGATGTGCAAAAATTCCTGCCGGAAGTTCCACTCGGACTCCGATATCCACGCGATTCGAATTCGTATTAATATCCAGATCCCGACAGACATTTTCCATCCATTTACTTCCACTGCGTCCTGCGGAAATAACGCATTCTTTACCATCATAATAGGAATCCTCATGATAGATTCGATATCCGCTATCCAGTTTTTCTACTTTATCAATGAAACAATTGAAATGAAAATCAATCTTTTCTTTCAGATGATCATATAAATGTTCCAACACAATATAGTTAATATCTGTTCCCAAATGGCGAACAGAAGCATCAAGTAAATGTAAACCGTTTTGCATGCAGCGTGTCTTCAGGCTTGATCCTGCAGTAGAATACAGTTTTGTTCCTTCTCCACCAAAAGCAAGATTGATCTTGTCTACATATTCCATTAATTCTAACGCAGATTTTTTACCAATATATTCGTATAGTGTCCCACCAAAATCATTGGTGATATTATATTTACCATCTGAAAATGCGCCTGCGCCTCCAAAACCACTCATAATAGAACAGTTTTTACAATGAATACAGGATTTCACTTTGTCACCATCAATCGGACAGTGGCGTTTTGTTAATTCATTTCCCATTTCAAAAACAGCAATTTTTAAATCCGGTCTTTTCTCTAATAATTCGTATGCAGTAAATATTCCTCCCGGTCCTGCACCTACAATTACAACATCGTACATCATGTTTCCTCCCATACAATATTTCTTCACAAAAAAAGGTTGACTACGTAACCTGTAGTCAACCAGTTTGGCGGTTGGTAGAAACGTCTGCCCATTTTGCAGACTTATACTCGAGTCATTATACCTGAAATAGCATGCTAATGCAAGAGAATAAGCTTTTTTATTTACAGATGACCGGCTGTCCAGTCGGTATTAAGATTTTTCGTTATCTGGTCGCAAAACTCCGCCGGGTATCCCCATTTTATCATAATGTCATAGTTCCAGGCTCTTAGGTGACTCCCCACTACCATGATGGCGGTGAGGCGTTCTTTTGCGTGTTTTCTATAACTTTTTATTTCAAGAGCTGCTTTAGATCTTCCTCCGGCGTGGAGATAGGTGTAATGCCGAAATTCTCCACGAGATAACTCAGCACATTGGGCGATACAAAAGCCGGGAGCGTCGGTCCAAGACGGATGTTCTTAATTCCTAAATACAGCAGCGTCAGCAGGATACATACTGCCTTCTGCTCGTACCATGAGAGTACCAGAGACAGCGGCAAATCATTGACGCCACAGCCGAAGGCATCCGCGAGCGCCAGTGCGATCCTGACTGCGCCGTAGGCATCGTTGCACTGACCAACGTCCATAAGCCGGGGCAGACCGCCGATTGTGCCGAGGTCAAGATCGTTGAAACGATATTTGCCACAGGCCAGCGTCAGCACCACGGTATCGGAAGGTGTCTGCCTGACAAACTCAGTGTAGTAGTTGCGTCCGGGACGTGCACCGTCGCAGCCGCCAACCAAGAAAAAGTGACGGATTGCCCCGCTCTTTACAGCTTCAATCACTTTATCCGCCACACTCAGCACCGTGCCATGCCCAAAGCCCGTCGTAACCGTACTTCCTCCGTTGATGCCGGTGAATGCTTTATCTTCTGGATAGCCGCCCAGTTCCAGCGCCTTTTCAATGACAGGTGTAAAGTCCTTCTCCTCACCGATGTGTGTCAGCGCAGGATAGGACACCATCGCCGTAGTAAATACCCGGTCAGCATAGCTTGTTTTCGGCGGCATAAGACAGTTGGTTGTGAAAAGAACAGGGGCGGGGATATCTGCAAATTCCTTCTGCTGATTCTGCCATGCCGTACCGAAGTTGCCTTTCAGGTGCGAATACTTTCTCAGTTCCGGGTATCCGTGCGCAGGCAGCATCTCCCCGTGGGTATAGATGTTAATGCCCTTGCCCTCTGTTTGCTCCAGCAGCAGTTTCAGGTCGTGTAAATCGTGACCTGTAATGACGATGAAAGGTCCCTTCTCCACGGTCAGCGGAATCGTAGTCGGTTCAGGAGTGCCGTATGTTTCCGTGTTTGCCTTATCCAGCAGTTCCATGCACTTGAGATTTTTCTCGCCAACCTCCATGACGATGGGCAGCAGCTCATCCATACCCCAATCTTCTCCGATAGCAAAGAGTGCTTTTGCAAAGAAGCGGTTAACTTCTTCGTCAGTATAGCCCAATACCATGGCATGGTGCGCATAGGCAGCCATACCGCGCACACCGAAAAGGATCAGAGACTTGAGGCTGCGAATATCCTCCCCGGCATTCCACAGCAACGTCATGTCGTAATCATCGTTGCGACCGCAGCGAGATGCGCAGCCGGAGCAATTGGGAACCAGCCGTTCTTTTTCGGCGTGTACCCGGTTAATCATTTCCCGTATCGTTTTTTCGTTAAAGTTCACATTGGTGACAGTGGTAAACAGCCCTTCCATCATCAGCCGCCAGGTATCCGATGTTGCCTGCGTACCGCCGTCCGTTGACCGAGCCAGCCCGATGAGAGCCCCAGTCAGTTCATCCTGAAGATGCGCCACATCGGAAGTCTTACCGCAGACACCGGCTTTCCCTGTACAGCCGGTACAACCCGCTGTTTGTTCGCACTGATAGCAGAACATTTCGTTATCCATAATTGGTCTCCCTTTTGTTGTAAAAATATTCTTATTCTTCCTTGAGACTGCCGTCCACCGTGACCGTGACCACCTGCCACGGAATGAACTTTCCGCTTTGCTGAAGCGCCTTTTTCGTTGCCATTTCCAATCCGCCGCAGCAAGGCACTTCCATACGCACAACGGTCACGCTTCTGATGTCGTTGTTTCGGATGATCTCCGTCAGCTTTTCGGAATAATCCACGCTGTCCAGCTTGGGACATCCTACGAGGGTGATATGCCCTCTGATGAACCGCTCGTGAAATGCGGCGTAGGCGTAAGCCGTGCAGTCGGCAGCAATCAGCAGTTTTGCACCGTCAAAATAGGGTGCGTTAACCGGAACGAGCTTGATCTGGACAGGCCACTGTGAAAGCCTGCTAACCGGCTCTGTGTGCGGCGCTTCTTCGCAGGCACATTCCGTGTGCTCAATCTTCCTCGAATGGCTCCCCGGACAGCCACAGGGCAGTTTCATACCTTGCTTCTGCATCTTCTCTTGCTTATTCACCAGCACCGCCTGCTCATCATAGGCTGCCGCCTCACGTTCCACAAAGGTGATCGCTCCCGTAGGGCAGGTCGGCAGACAGTCTCCGAGACCATCGCAATAGTCGTCCCGCAACAGTTTTGCCTTTCCGTCCAACATGCCAATGGCTCCTTCGTGGCAGGCATCAGCGCAGGCACCGCAGCCGTTGCACTTATCCTGATCGATTTCAATGATCCGTCTCTTCATGACAGCACCTCCTTGCTTTCTTGTCTCTATCATAGTATAGTAAAATCAACAAGTCGGTTGATATTTCAACGAAAGTGGATTCTTATGAAAGATTTTTTATCCGTTATCTGTTCCTCTCAACTGTTCTCCGGTGTTACGGAAACAGAGCTTACCGCAGTTCTCGCCTGCCTTGATGCGAAAAAAACGAGCTTCCCGAAGGAAGCCTATCTTATGCATACCGGAGATACGGCGGAAGCCATAGGTTTTGTGTTGTCGGGAAACGTTCTGACAGTTCAGGAGGATATCTGGGGGAACCGTCATATTCTGTCCAATGCGGGACCGGGGCAGACATTTTCTGCCGCATTTGCCTGTGCGCCGGGTGCCGTGCTGAATGTCAGCGTGGTTGCGCAAACGCCTGTCACGGTGATGTTTCTGAATGTCAGGCGCATTCTGTCCGTGTGTACCTCTGCCTGCTCCCATCACAGCCGGATTATCCGCAATCTTTTAGGAGAGCTGGCAGATAAAAATCTGATGCTCAGCGAAAAAGTTTCTCATATGGGGCAGCGGACAACAAGAGCAAAGGTTATGTCCTATCTCTCCGCTCAAGCGCAAAAAAGCGGAGCCTATGAATTTGATATTCCTTTTTCCCGTCAGCAGCTCGCCGACTATCTCGCTGTCGAGCGCAGCGGACTGTCCGTTGAACTCTGTAAAATGCGTGATGAGGGACTGCTGGAATTCCACAAGAGCCATTTTGTGCTGAAGGTGTAAAACACCCGGTTGAAATTGCCGTGGGCATAAAAACACGGACGCTGCAACGCACAGTTCCACTTCGAAAGTCACTGACATCTTCTAGCGTTGCTGACATACTGCCATTTATTATTCCGTATTTTAGAGAACATCGTGTATCTGGAGCTGCTGCGCCGGGACTACAAAGTGACAGTCGGCAGAACCGGAGACAAGGCGATCGACTTTGTATGTGACAAGAGTGGAGAAAAACTGTATGTTCAGGTTGCCTATCTGTTGGCATCCGATGAGACCGTTCAGCGTGAGTTCGGTGCGTATAACAATATCCGCGATTTTCTGTTGGCAGAGGAATGGTAGATAGGTGATAGATAAAAAGAACGCCTTTCTAAGAGTTATTTCTCTTAGAAAAGCGTTCTCAATAAGTACAAATTGTCTATTTTTTCTTTATCATTTTCTTTTTCATCACATTATGTTCCAACCCAACCCATGCTATATCAGCAAATATCACTATCACAAAAATAACCGTAGCCACCTGAAGCGCAACGCCATCCAGTTTTTCAATAAAATATGTCACAATTGATAACGTAATAAAAAGCACACAACCCAAAATAATAAAATTCCTGCCATGTCTATGGTTCCATTCAGTAACACTTGTCAGCTCATCTTCACGAGGTGGTTTTTCTCCCGTGTTTATTGCTACTGGTTTTTCAGCCCTATACCGCCTTATTCCAAGTATGATAAAAATAAGTGAAACCAATAATGAGATTACCAAATAGATCATTGTAGCAACCAATCGGCTATATCATGAATTTCGATTCCTTCATAACTATATTTTGAATGCTTGGTTCTGGCAATAATCATTTTTGGATAAGCATCTCGGATCTGAAGCAGAGGAGAGCATTCTCTCTCAAATGTTTCCTGTCCGGAAATGTTGTCGCTGACCTGAATATAAATCTTCTCGCTGCCTCTCTGAGCAACAAAGTCGATCTCCTTTTGATAGAGCTTGCCGACATAGACATCGTATCCACGGCGAAGAAGCTCGATGCAAACGATGTTTTCATATACTCTGCCATAATCCATATTTCTGCTTCCCAGTATTGCATATCGAATACCGCTGTCACACAAATAGAACTTTTCAGAGCTTTCAAGGTATTTCTTACCTCGGATGTCGTATCTCTTAATATCATAAAATACAAAAGCATTGCACAAATACTTAATGTACTTGCCGACGGTTACATGATTGGTTGGAGTCTCATTTGCTGTCAGCAGCTGACTGACCTTATTAGGAGAAGTCAGGTTGCTGATATTATCCATAAGGAACTCGCTCAGACGTTGTAAAACCAAAGTGTCCGGGAGCGCATATTTCTGCACCAAATCCCTTGTAACAATCGTTTCATAGACCTCTTTGATATAGTTTGTTCTGTCTTTTTCGGTTCTGTAAGCGTAAGAACCTGCTAAACCGCCCTTGATAGCGTAATCATCAAAGAGTTTATCTTTATCACTAACATCATCATAATATTGGCAATATTCCTGGAAGCTGAAAGGAAACACATGAATTTCAATATAGCGTCCGGTAAACAGAGTTGCCAGATCCGCACTCAACAGGAAAGCATTGGAGCCTGTTACATAGATGTCGTATTTTCCCTTAGAGTACAGGCTATTGATTGCCAACTCAAACTTGGGACACATCTGCACCTCGTCTACAAACAGGTAGTTCGTTTTACCTTCCTGATAATGTTCTTCCACATAGGCGTGTAAGGCATGGTATTCCTTGATTTCTTCATACGCCAAATCCATGAAGTCAATGAAGATGATATTGATGTTTTCAAAATGGCTTTTCAGATACTCAATATACGCCTGCATCAGCTTGGACTTACCGGATCGACGAATGCCCGTGATGATCTTGATGTCAGGAGTGCCGTTCAGTTCAATGATTCTATCGAGATACTGTGCTCTTGTAATTGTTTTCATGTCGTCACCCGCTTTCAAAAGTCGAAAATTTTTCATTTCTTGAAACCGCTTCGATGTACTTATTATACTGTCTGCTAATAGTATATGCAAGGGACCGCTTTCAAAAACACAAAATATTCTGTTTTTTGAAAGTGGATACTATGTACAGGCAATTTGGATTTTTGGCACGATTTTGGGGCTGAAGAATGGTGTATCGTTTTCAAGGTTTCTGTATAGGGGTACTATGGCTCCTTACGTGTACAACTTTAGCCTATGATGAGAGATTTCTTTAGATACCGGCTGTACGTAGTTCATTACGCTGTCCCACTGTTTACCGTCCAACCAGTCTACAGGGCTTCCGTAGTGTTCTGCCAGAATGACGGCATTCGGATTTGCTCACATGAACTGTCATCAGATTGACTGATTTTCTGTCATCAGCCAGCCCCATAGGGCTGCCGCCTGAATCCAGGCGGCAATAAGCTTTACGTTGTTATGGTTCCAAGCATTTCATGCTCTATGACGAACTTGATCATATAATCATCAATCAGGCGCTTCTGGTTTTGAAATGCATACATGTTTTCAGAATTCCAAACTGTTTTTTCGTACCGGCAGAAACCTCGTACTGCCAGTTCATCGGGAAGATAGGCAGGTCTGCATAAACCCATTTGCTGTACTTCGCATCATAGTCTTCCGGTTGTGCCAGCTCCACCAAATGCCCTCTCACCAATGTGCATGACTGCTATGTAAAAAGTTCAGAAAGGATTTTTGCAGCCTGACACAGTTTTCTGTTTTATAATCTCCGTCATCGTAAAAATATCTACCTCATCTGTATATGAAATGAGGTAGATAAATAATTTATGACTTAGATTTTTACATATCCTGTAGCCGGACCTGAACCGACCTTCGCAATGTACTCACTCTTAACTAAATCTGCCAGAGTGCGTTCCACCGTGGTTTTGCTTATATCAGGGTGAGCATCCATAATTTCTTTCTTTGTGATTTTACCAACTTTCTGATCAATCATCGCTTTAATTCTTTCGGGCTTAGAAAGAGTGCGGTTCTTTAAATGTTCTACACGGCTTTCAAATTCATTATATGCTTTCAACATGATACCCAGATAATACTTAACAAAAGGCTCATAGCTGTTCTCATTTTCATGCCATCCTGTCGAACTTGTCTGCAATGCTTCATAGTAAGTTTCCTTTGTTTTTTCAATCAACATTTCCATGCTGACATATTTTCCTACAATGTATCCTGCCTTATAGTACAAAAGAAGCGACAGTAAACGGCTCATGCGTCCATTTCCGTCATTGAAAGGGTGGATACAGAGGAAATCCAGAATAAACATAGGTATCAAAAGTAATCTATCAATTTTATCAGTATTCCATGCTTCTAAAAACTGTCTGCACAATTCATCCATAGCTTCCGCAGTCTGAAAGGCAGGCACCGGAATAAACCTTGCTTTCTGGTGACCTTCTGCATCTGTTTCTGCAATTACATTATCAGCATTTTTATATTCTCCACCGGAACCGGCGTAGGAATACAAATCACGATGAAGCTGTAAAATAATATTAGGTCTGGGCACAATATACTCATAGCTTTCGTGGATTGTAGAAAGCACCTCTCGGTAACCTGAGATTTCCTGCTCAGATCGGTTTCTTGGTTCTGCCTTTTGGCTGACCAATTCTTCCAATCTCTTATCTGTTGTATAAATACCCTCAATACGGTTAGAAGCACCTGTACTTTGAATCAAAGCGACTTCAAGAAGGGTTTTCAATTCATCAATATTAGCTTCCAAAAATAGCTCTTGCTTACCTTTGTGCTCATGAATTTTTCCGATCATCTGCACAATTTCAGGAGTAAGCAACTTTTCTGGCTCTTTTATATAATCAAAAGCTCTCATGTTATCTACCTCATTTCAGAATTATCTGCCTCATTTTACTTTAAAATGACGGAGATTTCAATGGGATGAGGCAGATAAATTTTCCAGTCACTATGACTGAAATAATAGTATGCACACCTACCACACAGAATATTCAAGATGTCGCTTTCAAAAACACAAAATATTTTATTTCTTGAAAACAGATGCTATGTAAAGGCAACCCGAAGGCTGCCCCAGGCATCAAGCCTATCCTGTTTACACAGGTTCATTATCATCTTCATCGACGGAGCTATCTGCATGAACGCACTCATAAACATCATAAGCAGCGCTATATTTAAATACTGCAAAGCTGCCATCTCCGGATTAACCTTTTTTCTTTCTAACCCACGTTATTTTGCAGCCACGGTTACCACTGTTT
>ERZ1026874.400-NODE-400-length-27683-cov-12.271826_pt1 | contig 27683 bp, 26 predicted proteins | sample MGYA00380167_ERZ1026874 | MGnify/ENA primary metagenome ERZ1026874 (study PRJEB33269, sample SAMEA4719803) | human gut metagenome | biome: human-associated habitat; feature: organic feature; material: feces | place: Cameroon | collected 2013-10 ...
CGGCAGGGCTTACAAGCTACGGAGAACACGAACCCTACACCCGGCAAGGTCTTTTAGAACTTGACGGGTGCTTTTTTGTTTGTGGCACCGGGCGGCAGCCCATCCAGCGCGACAAGACCGTGAACGACAACTACTACCTGCTGACGCTGGCGGCCATCGCCAAGGAAATCCAGCAGCGTGGTTTGCCGCCCGAATGTTCGGTGCGGATTGCGGCAGGGCTGCCGCTGACCAGTTTTGGGCGCGACAAGCCGAAGTTCCGGGATTATCTGCTGCGAAGCAGACAGCCTGTGAATTTCAACTTTGAAGGTGTGGAGTACAGCGTCACCATCGAGGAAGTTGCCGTCTTCCCCCAAGGTTACGCCGCCCTTATGACCGAGACCGGGCTGTTGCAGGACGAGCCGTCCATGCTCCTTATGGACCTCGGCGGTTGGACAGTAGACCTTATGCGCATCGACAACGCCATCCCCGTGGCCGACACGGCACATAGCCTTGAACTTGGTATGATCCGCTGCGTGGATGACATCCGGGAGCAGGTACGCCGCGAAACAGGGCTGTCCCTCACGGATGCCCAAATTGAGAACATGCTGGCGGGCCAGCCGTGCACGGTCAGCGAGACAGTGCGCGACATCGTGAACCAACAGGGGCGCAAGTACACGGAACACCTGCTGTCCGCCACGATGGAAGCTGGATTTGACCTGCACGCGATTCCCGCCGTGTTGCTGGGCGGCGGCGCCTCCGTGGTAAGCCGCCACCTTAGCCCCAAAGACGGCCTTTGTAAGACGATTTTCCTGCTGGACGACAAGGTAAACGCGGTTGGATTCGAACGCGCGTTGGCCGCCGTGTTACGCCGTCAGAGCGAGGCGTGAAACAACCCCAGTATGTTTTCCGCCCGAACCATGATGACCCGCAGCAGCGGCAGGCGTGGGCCATCCTGGAGCGGGTTCCATCCGGCCAGCGAAAAGCATTTCTCGTACAGGCCATCCTTGCCACCGAACAGGATGACAGGCTGGAGAAAACCATCCGCAAGGTCATGCAAGAGGAACTCCAACAGCTTGACCTTGCAGCTGTTCCACGCGAGCGGCCCGCTGAACCTGTTCCGCCTGCCGCGTTAGACTTCCTATCGTCACTTTAAGGGGGTGATTCCCATGCAGTAAAAGTTTGTTGGTTCTGGCTGCTTTTGCGAGAAAATTGGATGAATTATCGTTGGCTCTTGTGAATAGCTATGCCCCAGCCTTTGTGATATGATTGCCTTGCGAACAAAGAAAGGAGCGTACCAATGAGCAAACTGACCGTAAGCATCCCGGATGACCTGCACCAGAAAATCCGCGAAGAACTGGAAAAGCAGGGCATCACCACATCGCAGTTTATCGAGCAAGCCGTAACCAACTTTTTTGAAAACCCGAAAGGAGACACTAACATGGCAACCCGCACTTTAGCATTTCAGGTATCCGAGGAACTCTTCCAGCGCGTCAAAGCATACCTTGCCCGCTATGAGGAAATCTATCACCGCAAACTGAGCCAGAAAGAATTCGTCATCGGCCTGATTGAAGCCGAACTGGACGAAGCGGACGAGGAATTTGCGGCCGCAGAAGCTGCCGCGGCAACAGAAAACCTGGAAGTGGAACAGGCTGCGGAAGAAACCGAAACGGATGCGTCCACAGGCGAGGACATTCCGGCCACGAAGGAAGATACTCCGGACGAGAGCGAAGCCGAACAGGCCGAGGATGACTCCGAGCAGGCTGAAGCCGATGAGGAAGAAGCCTTAGAGTACAGCGAGGACACCGAGGAATCTGACAAGCCGGAAGAAACCGAGGATACCGCCCCCGACACCGAAGAAGCTGAAGAATGCGAAGATGCCACCGACCAGCAGGAGGTAGATGCACAATACTGAAAATCACATGCTTAACACAAGGGGCAGCCTATAACGGGCTGCCCCTTTTTTCGTTGTATCCTTGATTCAGTTCATCGATATGTTTGCCGGGATCGGAGGCTTCCGAGAGGGGCTGACCCTTGCCGGTGATTTTGTCTGCGTTGGCCACTGCGAGATCGACAAATACGCCGACCGCAGCTACCGCGCCTTATTTGACACCGAGGGAGAGTGGTTCATTGAAGATGCCCGAAAAGCCGACCCCAGCACTATGCCCGACTTCCAGCTGCTCTGCGGCGGATTTCCATGCCAAACTTTCAGCATTGCCGGTTCGCGCAAAGGATTCGGAGATCCAAGAGGTACTCTCTTCTTTGAGCTTGCCCGCCTGGCTGAAGCCCGGCACCCTGCGTATCTGCTGTTTGAAAACGTACCCGGCCTGCTGTCTCATGACGGCGGGCGGACGTTTGCAACGATCCTCGATACGCTGGACAGATTGGGGTATGGTGTGGAATGGCAATGTCTCAACAGCAAAGATTTTGGCGTCCCGCAATCCCGGAATCGGCTGTACATTATCGGATATCTTGATGCCAGATGTCGAGGAAAGGTATTTCCTTACACCGAAGCAGCAGGAACAGCTCTTATACAAAAATGCGGCGGCCACCAAGGGGAGCGCGTCTACTCCTCCGAAGGGCTGAGCCGCACCCTTGCTGCCAATCCGGGTGGTTTCGGCGGCAAGACCGGGCTGTATGAGATGCCCATCAAGAACGCCACCCGCACCGGCTACCAGATGGCAGGAATCGGAGACAGCATCGACCTGGGCTACGCCACCGTCAACTCACGGCGCGGGCGCGTAGGCAAGCAAATCGCCCACACGCTGACGACCAGCTGCCGCCAGGGCACGATCGAAGTCCGGCCCGGCGTTTTGTGCGAGGGCCGCATCCGCTGCCTGACACCGCGCGAATGTCTGCGCTTGCAGGGCTGGGCAGATGACCGTATCGATGCAGTGCTGGCCGTCCAGAGCGACAACCAAGCCTACAAACAGGCTGGGAACGGTGTCACGGTCAATGTCATTGAAGCCATCGGGCGGCGCATTGCCGCCATGGATGCAGAACTGCGGGGTGAGCCGTGTGTCTCTTGCACCCAAATCACCTGAACTGCATTTTGCCCGTTGCACTTCCGCAGCGGGCTTTTCTTTTTGCAAAAAGGGAGAACAGTATGAAAATGAAACACAAACTAAAACGCGGCCTGGCGTTTCTGCTGGCTGGCGGGTTGGCGCTGACGAATCTCGGCACAGCGCTGCCCGCCTTTGCCGAGGAAAGCCCGGCCACGCCGGAAACGGCCGAAACAGCCGAGTCGTCCCCGGACCTTGCACAAATCACAGCAAATCTCTATGCCGATTTGCCGGATGCCCCCACAGGCAGTTACTTGGGCAGCATGGGCCTGCCCGTGGCGACCGGCGAGACGAAAATCAGCATTTCGGCCTGGACCACCGACCTGTACGATGGCGAGGATGCTCACCTGGATGCGGATTCATTTAATAATGAAGAAACGACCATCGCCGTTGGCAAAGCAGATGGCACCGACTATGCCGTAGTCCCGCTGCTGGTGCAGACCGAGTACCCGGAAAACGGTTCAACCTCAGAAATCATCCTGCCGGATGGCGTGGATCTATTGAGCTACACCTCTACAGATTCCAACCTCATCCCCGCAACCGAGGATGAGCAGGCCAGCATCCTGCACCAGACCTACACCGAGCAATCTGCGGCAGCCACCGGCTTCTACGTAAAAGCCACCTCCGATTTTACTGCCCAGTTTGTCTACAGCTCCCCGGATGGCAGCAACCTGACAAAATCTGTTCACGTGCAGATTCAGGAAGATGCCGCGCCCACCCAGCTGTATGCGGACGCGGATGCAGACATCGCCACCTACGCCTCCGCCCCGAACCCGCCGTTTACCACCGGCAAAATCACCAGCATTGCCAAAGAGGGCGGCACCTGGCTGGTGTGGTTCAACGGCATCGAGGCATACTGTTGCAGCCACGGCTTGAACGGCCAGCCCAATGGCTGCCCGACCTACAATTTTTCCCATGTGTCCCGGCTTGAACCCGGCCAGTATACTCCCGGCAACCACTATGCCAACCAGGTCAATATTTGGGGCGGTTTGGGCCAGCTGAGCCTTGACATGCTGGAGGATAAGCCGGTCGTTATGAGCGCGGACGGCGAGCAGTACGACCTCATCAGCGAGATCTACGATGATACCCAGCAGTGGATCATCGAGAACTACCCCGACAGTTACGCCGCCCAGGCCTACGTTGCCGCCGCCGAAGAAATCTCCAGCGGCGTTTCCGCACAGGCTGCGAACAATGGCTATTACACCTACATTTATAACCCGCCCGCAGGCTATGCGTGGCAGGTCATTGCGCTGGTCGGCGAGGAAATCACCGGCGAGGTCGAAGGCCCCGACATCCCGGATGCCCCGGAGCCGGAATACTTCTCGGCCCAGTGGAGTGCCCCGCCCCAGACCGCCAGCGGCAGCCTCGACCTGTCCTATACCGTGAATTCCGACAAGTACCAGCTGGAGACCAAAGAAAAGGTGGACGGCGCGGTCATCACAGTAACGCCAAGCCAGACCAGTGGCAGCGTGGACGGCGGCAGCTGGCAGATGAGTCCTGCCGGGGCGCAGACCATCACCACCAGCGGCCATACCCAGGACGACAACTACCACCTGAACGGTGGCGATGGCTCGGCAAAATGGACCATCCACTACGAGGTCACCAAGACCAGCACCTCCTCACTCAGCGGTCAGGAAGGCCCGTACACCAGCCAGGCCGAGGCAAACGCTGCGGCTGAAGCTGCCAAAAATGCAGCCATCAACCAGCTGAAAAATGAAGCGCAGAACATGGTCAACAACGCCATCAATGCGGTCCGTTCCCAGCTGGCAAACATCACGTTTTCGTATGACGAGATCACCACCCCGCACGGCTTCGATACCACGCCCGGTGCGCTGGGCAGCCACCAGACCATCACGGTTCCCGCCAACAGCTCCTACGATTACAAGATGGAAAATGACGAGTGGTCGGTGAAAATCGCTATCGACAAGATCGACAGCGAGACCAAACAGCGGATTCGCGGAGATGCAGAATTTGCCATGTTTGAGTGGGATACGGTTCTTCAGCGGTATATTCCCACAGGTGGGTATAACCAGTACAAAGTTGAGCGCCAGGCAGATGGCACCTACAAGGTCATCAACCACAGTGACTATGCGAACGGCTCGGATAACGTGTACTTTACCCAGCGCAACGAGGGTCGATTTGTCATCGTTGAAAAATGCGCTCCCAGCGGGTACTACGGCGATTGGACAGATGTGACTGCACCCGGCACCGCTGGTTCTGTTCTTGGTAAACGGGCCTATGCCATCGAGATCACGAAAAATCTGGACGGCAAAACCATTAAGCTGGGCAACGCTGACTACAACGCTGACATCGGCACAGCCGATAACGGAGGCACCCTCATCGACACCGACGAGGGCATCGTCAGCATTACCTTTGGCAACCGCATCGCAGACAAAACCTATGTTACTGACCCCACCGGCATCGCCAATAATGAAGATTCCTACACCATGCACGCTGGTTCCAACAAGTTCCAGAATGACCGTGTCCTCGGCAGCATTGTACTGACCAAGGTCGATCTGGATGCCGCCCGATACCTGGCGGCATCCAGCAACGGCGACTCGACGCTCGAAGGGGCCGTGTACGACCTTTATGCCGCCGAAACCATTGAGCACCCGGACGGTGTCTCCGGCATCGTGGACTACAGCAAAATCACGGATGCAAACGGTGAGCCCATCTGGCATACTACCGTCCTCACCAACGGCGGTTGGGATACCGACTACTTGCCGATTTTGCAAAAAGACCGGCTTGTCGCATCCGCCCAGATCAAGGACGGCAAACTTGCTTTTGCTAACCTTTACATGGGCCGCTACTACCTGGTAGAACGTGCCACCGGCTTGGTTTTGCCCATTGACGGCAACGGAAAACTGTACACCACCGGCAAGTATCCTCTCCTTAATAAAAAGTTGGAGCGCACCGGCCAGTATGCTGACCTTGCCTCCAAAGATGGAGAATACAGCGATTACATCTATAAAAATCAGTATTCCGCTGTAGCGGAGAGCCGCCGCCTGGACGGCAGCAAGGCCTGGGACGGCTATTATTTATCCTACGCTAAAGGCCACCTCTGTGATGAGATCAACCACTACAAAACGCTGGCCTATGCAGACGAGTCCAACTATTACATCCAAACCGAGCAGGAAAGCCAGGACGAAGTGCTGAAATCCGGCTTTTCCCTGAATAAGCTGGTTTCCACCACCGGCCAGCCCGCTCCGGCGCTGAAGCTGGAAGGCGCAGGCTTTACGGTCTATCGCATCTCCAAGCTGAGCAAGGCGGCTCAGTTCAAGCAGAACCCAGACGGCAGCTACGATGCCGCCAGCATCCTGGATGCCTACCGCAAGGATAATTACGATAACGCCACCCTCAAGTACGATTTCACCCGCGAGGGCCAGGCCATCGCCAACATGTTCGAAGGCAACACTGACACGGTCAGTGCCTACAACAAGACCCTGACCGCAGATGGTTACTATGCCAACGGCAAAGGCAACGGCTGGGTCCCCACGGACCAGGACGCAGAATACCGGCTGGGAGAAATGTTCACCAACGATGAGGGCATCTTCCGCGTGGAGGGCCTGCCCTATGGGCAGTACCTCGTGGTCGAAACCAGCATCCCGAAAGATGTGTTCCAATGCGACCCGTTCATTGTAACGGTGGATGCCAGCAGCCCGCAAAGCCGTTTTACGATCCCCGCAGGCAGCGTCACCACCGCCACCAACAACTACATGACCTTTAATATTCTGGATGAGGAACTTGAAGGCTATTTGCAGCTTATCAAAACCGATCTCGAAACCGGCAAGGCTGTCAAAATCGCCAATGTCGCTTTTGCGCTGTACAAGCTGGACGAGAACGGCAACAAGACCCGCATTTCCATGATCGACCCCGCCAGCGGCAGCGCCACCAAGAAAACGGATGTGTTCTACACGGACGCGGACGGCCTTATGAAAACGCCCGAAAAGCTGCCCCTGGGCCGCTATCTCATTGAAGAACTTCAAGGTCCGGAGGGCTACTATAACGATCCAGCCTACTCGGTGGAGTTTGAGATCAAGAGCGACCGTGTGTGGCAGGTTGTTGGAAATGCCACGGATGACATGGACGAATACATCGTGGAAGAAAAGTATTTAAACCGCGAAACATTGTGCCAGCTCACCATCCGCAAGCTGGGCAATGTCCTGACAGACTATCAGGACGGCCAGTTCATCTACACCCAGGACACCCTGGCAGGTGCGGTGTACGAGATCCACGCGGACGGCGATGTTTCCACGCCCGACCATCAGGGCGCGTTCTGGTACAAGGACGGCGACCTTGTGGCGACCGTCACCACAGGCGAAGATGGCCAGGTGGATGAGGTGAAATTCAGCCCCATCAGAACGCCCGCAACGTATGATTTCCTCACGGTCAGCCATACCGGCACCAAAGGTGAGGTCACGGTGACCCTGCCCCTGGGCAAGTACACCATTACCGAAGTGCAGGCCCCGTATGGCTTTGTGTTGACCCAGCAGAGCTACACGGTGGAATTTGGCTGGGATAACCAGAAAAATGACATTGTGTTGGCAAAAACTATCGTCAGCCACGAACAGGACGGTGATAAGGATTGTTCCTACAGCATCGTCAACGTCAAGGATGCCTCGGATGCCCACAAAGATGGGCAGATCCTTGTGTTCGAGAACGCCCGTGTACTGCCTGTACCCGAAAAGCCCGGCGACAAGGTTGGCAAGATTGGCGTTGGTGTTTATAAAAAAGACCGTGAAGTGCTGGTTTATCTGCCGGGTGCGGTGTATGAACTGTACACGGTAGACGATATCTATGCCGCAGACGGCACGAAACTGGTGGATGCCGGGACCAAGCTGGCCACCAGCAGCCCCACGGATGACAGAGGCTTCACCTGGTTTGATGTGGATGTGCCCATCCGCGGCGAATACTACCTTGACCCGGCAGGCCCACGAAGCACCAGCCGCGATAACAGCGGACGATACCAGATCGTAGAGATCACGGCCCCGGCAGGGTATTTGCTGGACGATACTCCCATCGAGGTCGAATTTACCTATGAAGGCCAGCAAGTCGCCTGGCAAGTCGTTGCCGGAACTGCCACCAATCTGCGCACCACTGTGGATATTTCCAAGCAGGACATCACCAACGGCAAAGAACTGCCCGGTGCCCAGCTGGAAATCACGGATGCTGAGGGCAACGTAGTGGCAGGCTGGACCTCTGCCAAAACGCCCCATACCGTGCGCGGGCTGGAACTTGAAAAGGAATACACCTTGACCGAGCGCCGCGCCCCGGACACCTACGCCGAAGCTGAAAGCATTACCTTTAAATTAGTGCAGACCGGCAGCGAACAGACAAACGATGTACTTATTAAAATCGGTGAGACTTGGGAGAAGTTAGAGGACGGCACTGTTGTTATGCAGGATGCTCCGGCGCTGGACATCGACAAGACCGATGTCAGCGGTAATCTGCTGTCTGGTGCTACCCTGATTATCCGCGCCAAGGATGGCACGGTCATCGACACCTGGGTAACGGATTACAAGACCCACCGGGTTCCGATTTCTGACGAAACCATTAAATTGTCGGATGAAGAAGCCGAGAACATCTACACCCTGACCGAAGATGCCGCGCCTGATGGCTTTGAAATCGCCAGCTCCGTGCAGTTCAAGGTCGTGTCTGAAAACAATAGCATTTTGTTGTATGTACGCGAAAAATTGGACGACGAATGGACCCGCGCAGATAAACGACTTATCACGATGGTAGACGAAGCCAAGCCGACGCCTACACCTACGCCGACTCCGACGCCCGGACCCACGCCGAATCCTGCCCCGGAAGCGCCCAAACCCACACCGCAGCCGACCCCGGTGCCCACGCCTGCGCCCTCACCCACGATCCCCAAAACACAGGATGGATTCCCGCTGCTGGCAATCGTCATCACGGCGCTGGCCTCCGCAGCCGGTATTGTTTTTGTGATGGTCAAGCGCCGCAGTCCCAGTATCCTTGTCGATTTGGACGAGGATACCCAAGACGAGGAAAATGAAGAATGAAAGTCCTGATTGTTGAGCCGGGCAAGTATCCCCGCGAAGCCGACATCGAACATACCCTACGGGCCGAGCAAAAAATTGTAGGCGGCACGATCGAAGCCGTATACCCCTGGCGCGATAGGGCCTGCATCGTCTGCAACGATGACGGCATCGCCCTGGGTCTGCCGCTGAACCGCATGCTGGGTGACTACGATGTTATCCACGGCACATTCTTCATCTGCGGCCTGAGCCACGAGGATTTTGCCGACCTTACGCCCCAGCAGATCAAGCACTACGAGGAACTTTACCATGACCCGCAGGTATTCTTCCTGCTTGGCAACACCCTCTGCGTAGACCATGTCACCCCGGAAGAATACGATGCCATGATGGAAAAGACGCTTGATAAGTTCGACCCCCAAAATAACCAAACCAAGGAGAAAAAAGACCATGAGAACTGCCTTTGACCCTGAAAATAGAGACCTGACTCCGCGCTTTTACACCGCCGAAGCCGTCCTACGCGGCCACCCGGACAAGCTGTGTGACATCATCGCCGACACCGTCCTGGATGAATGTCTGACATACGACCCTGCCAGCCGTGTGGCCTGTGAAGTCATGGCGACTCGTGGACACATCATTGTGGCGGGTGAAATTACCACCACTGCCATGCCGGACGTGTTCAACATTGCCCGCGATACCCTGCGGGAAGTTGGCTATGACCCCAAGGAATACCAGATCGATAGCTTTATCCACGAGCAAAGTCCTGACATTGCCGGGGCGGTCGAGCCGGAACTGGCCGAAGATGAGGACGATGATACCCTCGGCGCTGGCGATCAGGGCGTTATGGTGGGCTACGCCTGCGATGAAACGCCCGAATACATGCCCATGGCGGTGGTGGCCGCTCAGCACCTTGCCGCGCTGCTGGAAGTCCTACGCTTGACGGACGCTTTCCCGGACATCGGCCCGGACGGCAAAGTCCAGGTCACGATGGAGTATGTGGGCGACATTCCTGCACGCATCACCAAGGTGGTCGTGTCTGTGCAGCACAGACCCGAAACATGCCTGGAAGATCTGCGGGACATATTGCGAGAAAAACTGTTCCCGCTGGCGTTCAAGGGCATGCCTGCGGACAATGTGGAACTGCTGCTGAACCCCAGCGGCCGCTTTATTCAGGGCGGCCCGGATGCCGACACCGGCCTGACCGGGCGCAAGCTCATGGTAGACACCTACGGCCCGTTTGTGCCCCACGGCGGTGGTGCGTTCAGCGGCAAAGACCCCAGCAAGGTGGACCGCAGCGGGGCCTACATGGCGCGTTTTATTGCCAAAAATCTTGTGGCAGCTCACATTGCCCAGCGCTGCCAGGTCACGCTGGCGTATGCCATTGGCCAGGCTGAGCCTGTCATGGTGTCGGTGGATACCTTCGGCACCTGCAAAGTGTGCGAAGATGACTGTCTCGCCATGGCGGTGCGGATGTCCTTTGATCTGACCCCTGCGGGCATCATCAAACAGCTGAACCTGCTGAATCCCATCTACGCCCGCACGGCCACCGGCGGACACTTTGGCCGCGATGCGTTCCCGTGGGAGACCATCGAGTCGATGAGCGAGTTCACGGCCTGCATCGAGTAATTGCGGAAAGTCAGCAAAGAACAGATCGCGGCTGCCAAGCGGATGACGGCAATTGAGTTTTTACGCGGTTACCGCCCTGGTGCGCTGGAAAAAAGCAGCGCCCGCGGCGAGTACCAGCTGGTGGCGCACGACAGCTTCAAGATCAACGGGGAGTCCAGTGTCTGGCATTGGAAAAGCCACAATATCGGTGGCCGGTCGGCGCTCAACTACCTGATTTATGTTGAGAATGTCAGCTTCGTAGAAGCCGTGCAGATGCTGTGCGGAGAAAGCCCGACCTACATTCCAGTAGAGCACGAACAGATTGAAAAGAAGCGTTTGCCGTTCAATCTGCCGCCGAAAGCAGCGGACAATAACCGCGTTACCCGGTATCTGCTGGGGCGCGGTGTTTCTCTGCCGGTTATCCAGTATTGCATCGGGCAAAAGATTCTGTACGAGAGCGCTGGCTACCACAACTGTGTGTTCTTGGGGATGGATGAGCAAGGCGTACCGCAGTATGCTGCCCTGCGTGGTGTCTACGATTACGGTAAGACGTTCAAAATCGAGCAGGAAGGCAGCGACAAACGCTGCGGGTTCTGCATTCCACCGGCTGGGGAAAGCCGCACAGTAGCGGTGTTTGAAGCCGCCATCGATGCTATGGCAGAAATGACGCTGTGTGGTGAAAAAACGGACAAGTACCGACTGTCTCTGGGCGGTATTTCTGCCACCGAAAAAGAACCGCTGGCCTTGCAGGAGTTCCTACACCGCCACCCGGAAGTGACGACCATAGAGCTGCGGCTGGATAACGACTCTCGCGGCCGCATGGCCAGCCAGTGCATCCAGAAAGTGTATGCCGAGCGCTACAAGGTGCTGGACCTGCCGCCGGAAATCGTGAATGGAGATTATGCAGATATGGCAAAAAACAAACTGATGGCAAGGATCGCCGCGGAACGCGGAACTTGCCGATAGAGAGAACTCATTATGAAAGCAAATAATCGTTCGCCCCCTCGCGGGGCATATAGGAGGTGCCATTATGGCTGTATTTCGTATTCAAAAGACGGGAAATTACACGATCATGTCCAATCATCACTTAAACAACAAGGCTCTTTCGCTCAAGGCGAAGGGCCTTTTATCTTTGATGCTGTCCCTGCCTGACAACTGGGATTATACCACCCGCGGGTTGGCATCCATCTGCAAAGAGGGCGTGGACGGCATCTGTGCCACGGTGCGGGAACTGGAGGCTGCCGGGTACATCGTCCGCCGCCGTGTCCGTGATGCAAGCGGAAAGGTGCGCGGCATGGAATATACCGTGTTCGAGCAGCCCCAGGAGCCCGAAACGGAAAAGCCCGTCCTGGATGAGCCTGCACCGGAAAAACCTGAACGGGAAAAGCCTGTACAGGCAAAGCCGGATACGGCAAAACCTGCACAGGAAAATCCCGCACAATTAAATACTAAAGAAAGTAATAACGAAAAGAACAATACCGTATCGAATCAAATCAGCGCGGCGGACCAGCGGGCGCAGTGCCGTGCCCGGCTGCTGGAAAATATCGAGTACAACATTCTGGCCCAAAACAACCCGATGGATACGATGCGATTGGATGAGTTGGTGGAATTGATGGTGGACACTATCTGTTCTAAACGGCCAACTATCCACTTATCCGGCGAGGATATGCCAGCCGAGGTAGTGAAATCTCGATTCTTTAAGCTGGAAGCTCCACACATCCAGTATGTTCTGGATTGCCTCAAAGACAACCCACCCCGCATCCGAAACATCAAGCAATACTTATTGGCGGCGCTTTACAATGCGCCGATGACGATTGAAAACTACTATGCCGCGCAGATCGACCATGACCTGTGCGGTGGAAAACGAGGTGAAGTATATGCAGATTAAATTTTATTCTACTTTGACCGCAGATTTTTTCCCGACTGATCCCACAGACCTTGGCAGCAGCTACAAGGAATCCGAGGGCATCCCTTACACCGGCGAGGAACTGACCGGCTACCGGGACATTATTCGCAAAGCCATTCAAGAGGATGTGAAGGATTTCAACGGCGACCTGATGCAGTATTACCACGAGGATGATTCTCTCCGCAGCAAGGTCGTCCGCGCTGTGCCCGGCGTGGATGAGGTGAACGGCGAACTGGTCGGCTCCCTTTGCGTGGACACGAATGCCGAGCTGACCGCCGAGGAACAGTCCAAACTCTGCGACTACATTTCCGGCCAGTACAGCGATGGCTGGGGCGAGGGCTTCGAGCAGCGCGAGGTCGACGTTGGCGATGGCAACCTGTGCGTTCATTTCTGGCAACCCACCGGTTTTGAACTGAAACGGGATATGTCGGAGCCTGAAAAAGCGCCGAGGCGCCCCAAGATGCAGCTGGCCGGTCATGATGGCAACATCTTCTCCATCATGGGCCGCGCATACCAGCTGCTGAAAGAGAACGGCCAGGAAGATAAGGCTAAAGTGATGCAGGGCCGCGTCATGGCAAGCCTTAGTTACGAGGCCGCCCTCAAGGTCGTCTCCGAGTATGTGGAAACGGAAATCTCCGAAAAGCCGAAAGTGGCGAATGCCAAGCACAACCGCAGCGAGGCCAGATGAACCGTTCGAAAACACCGAACACTCGTTTTGTTATGAAAATCTATTCAACCCTTGCGGCTGAATTTTTGGGGCTTGAGCCGGGAATCGACCCGGACTTCAGCGACCTGATCATTCAGCATATCGACAGCGATGGGTTGAAACGCTACGCCAGTGAAATCAAAGCTGCCGTTGATGCCGAAACACGAGAAGGCCGCTTTAATTTTATGTCTGCCTATCCATTCATCGACTCTCTAAGCAGCAAAGTCAGGTACGCCACCCCCACCGTAGAGGAACAGAACGGCCATCTCTATGGCTGCTTGAATGTCTATCTTGATGAACCGCTGAATGCAGACGAGCGGCAGCTGCTGTTCACTTATACCCAGCAGCAATACCGATCCGATTGGGGCCGAGACATTGCCGAGCAGGAAATCGAAGTGGAGGACGGCACCCTGCATCTTCATTTTGGTTCCGATGCTGACCTGAACGTCGAACTCGGATTTGTTTCTATTGTCACCAAAGAAAATCTTGTTGAGAGGGATGATGCTATGGAGCAGAAAAAATATGAGAGCACCGACATTGCCCACCCCAGCAACCCGAAGTGGCATCGCATCCGGGCCTTGGAATATATTGGCGAGGATGTCGAACCTGGTGATTTGGGCGGTTTTGTGGAAAGCGAAGATAACCTATCACAAGAGGACGCTTGCTGGATCTTCAATGACGCAATTGCCTGCGAAAGTGCACGGGTTTCCGGCAATGCTGTCCTGAAGGACCAGGCCGTTGCCCGCGGCACAGCGCTGGTCAGCAACAATGCGGAAGTTGGCGGAAAGGCAATCGTACAAGATTACGCCATTGTGCTGGAAGGCTATGTGTCCGGGAACACCCACATCTGCGGAAACGCAAAGCTGACAAAAGAACTCAACAGCGAGGGAGTACCCGAAGTTTCCGGGGATGCCTACGTTTACGGCACGCTTAGCGGAAGTGTGCATTGCTGCGGCGAGGCTATTATCCTGCCCGGCACCGAACTGAGAAACCCGACCCCGGACCTGTTTATCCTGAACGGCGACAAAGTTTACCTGGCACCGGGCGAAAACCGGCAGGATGTGTGCCCGCAGCAGAAACCGAAAGCAAAAGATATTGAACGATAAGACGAAAGGAAGATGCCCTTGACGAACACCCCGAACAGACTCAACATTCTGAAACCCGACTTTGAGATGCCCGAACACTGCGGCGGCGACCGCTGGGCAATCCTGCACGGAGACTCCCTGCAGATCGTCCGCCAGTTTGAATCGCACAGCTTCGATGCCATCATCACCGACCCGCCCTATGCCAGCGGCGGGGCTAACCAGAACACCAAGAACCGTACCACCAGTGAAAAGTACAGCAGCGTGCGCGGCGACCGCGCACTGCCAGACTTTGATTCTGACCAGATGGACCAGCTGAGTTGGATGTTCTGGACGGCCTCGTGGCTGCAAGAAGCCCGCCGCGCCGCCAAGCCCGGTGCGCCGGTCTGCGTGTTTATCGATTGGCGGCAGCTGCCCAGCATGATCCTGGCCATGCAATGGGCAGGCTGGACCTGGCGCGGGATCGTGGATTGGGACAAGGTTGCCAGTCGTCCACAAAAGGGCCGTTTCCGCCAGCAGGTGGAATACGTAGTCTGGGGTTCCAACGGCAAGATGCCGGTGGATAGGAATGTTGGGTGCTTGCCGGGGGTGTATCGTTACCCCAACGCGCAGAACCGCATCCATGTCACCGAGAAGCCTTTGCAGCTCATGCGTGACCTCGTGCAGATCTGCGAACCGGGCGGGCGCATCCTCGATCCCTTTGCCGGAGCTGGCACCACCGTACTGGCCGCTGCCATGGAAGGCTATGAGGCGGTCGGCATCGAAATGTCAGACACCTACTTTCAGCGCAGCACCGAACGTCTGAAAACGGCCCTCGCAGGGGTCTAAACTGACGAAAGTATACTGAACTGATTCACTTTTACGACTCTACATTTTTTAGTGAATCAGAACAGTATACTTTCTGCTTTTATGAAAGGAAATTGCTAAAATGAAACGACCTTGGGCTTTTATCTGCGCCAGCGAAGGCGCAACTGCCAAACATCTCCGCAATTATTGCCGGGAAGTGTACATGCTCGGCTATTTGCCCATCTGCCCCAAATTGCAGGATGGCCAGTATTTGATGCTGGAGGACCCCGTTGAGCGCAGCGAATATGCCGCCATTGTGCGGGATAAGCTGCTGCGCTGCCCGATGCTGGTGGTTTGCAGCCGGAATCAGGACGCGACCACCAACGCGCAGATCGGCTTGGCGCAGAAGTATAACCGCATCGTTACGACCCTGGACGGTTTGAAGAAAGCCGTTTCGGCGGGTGACGACCTTGCCTCATGAACCGTTTTGACGGGGTGTCGTGTTTTGCAAGCATAGCGTTTGGATATCCAAACGCACCTTTGGGGGAGTACCCCAACCCCCTAGTTATAGCATCGAGGTAGAAAATGCCATATCCTTATCCGACTTTGCACATTCCGTTTCAGCCCTACGATAAAAACATGACCGACTTGCAGGAAACAAAAGAGTCCGGCACTATGTACCCGTTTGTGGTAGATACTGCCATTTTCCTTCAGGCAGATGACTACCGTATGTTCTGGCACGAAGATAACCCGGACTATCCCTTTATGCGGGAACTGCCGGAAAACTGCCTTGACCCCAAAACGGGAAAACTGCACTGTACGATCATCCTGGACATCCATGACCCCAGCTGTATCTTGCTCAGCAAAATAAACGGAAAATATTATGCGGCTTCGCATGGCAATTTTAAGCAGATTGATTTTGCCAGTTTGGCCTGGCGGTGTGTGAGTCTTAGTACAAAACCGCCTGCTAAAAAATCGCATGACCGGGAGCGCTGATGCCACGAAAGCGAGACCATGTTATTGCGCTGCGCCTTAACGACCGGGAATATCGTCACCTGTGCCAACAGGTGGCAATCAGCGGTCTGCCGCGTGAGGAATATCTGCGCAGCCTTATTCTGGGACAAATGATCCATCCTCTCCCCTGCTCTCACCATGAAGAACTGGTGCGCAAGGTGGCAGGCCTTTGCAATAACGCCAACCAGCTGGCCCACCGTGCCAACAGCACCGGCATAGCCGGGCAGCAGAGCGTGGATGAGATGGCCCGCATCGCCAGAGAAGTCTGGCGGGAGATAAAAGAAAACTGGTAAAGGAGCCGTTATGAGACATGGCCTATACATCCATTATCCCCGTCCACCGCCTTGACCGGGCGGTGGATTATGTTATGAATAAAGAAAAAACTACGGCGGTATCGTTGCAGGACGCCATTGACTACGCCGCCAACCGCGACAAAACCGAGAAATCCTGCTTCGAGAGTTCTTTCGCCTGCACATTAGAAACAGCTTTTGCAGATATGCGCCAGACCAAAGAACGTTGGCACAAACTGGGCGGTGTGCAGGGATATCACCTGGTACAGAGTTTTGCCGCAGGAGAAGTCACGCCCGAACTGGCGCACCAAATCGCACAGGAGTTGGCAGAGCGTGTGCTGGGCGGGCGGTATGAATATGTCATCGGCACCCACCTCAATACCAACCACATTCACTCGCACATCGTCTGGAACTCGGTCAGCCGGATCGACGGCAAGAAATATCACAGCAACGGGAAATCTTATGTAACCCAGATTCGAGCGGTGTCAGATGAACTGTGCCGAAAATATAAGCTGTCGGTCATCGACACCGAGAAGTCAAAGGCGGCGGCCAAGCCCTATGCCGAATGGCTGGCAGAAAAAAGCGGCCAGCCAACCTGGCGCACCGCCATCCGCCAGGACGTGGACGATGTCATCCAGCAGAGCCTTACTTGGCGGCAGTTTCTTACTGCGCTGGCAAAGCAGGGCTATGAAGTCCGCATGGACCGCAAATATCCGGTGCTGCGCCCTCCCGGTAAAGAACGGTTTGTCCGCTTCAAAACTTTGGGTACACACTATACCCCTGAAGCCATTCAGACTCGCATCCTATATCCGCAAACTCACCGCCCGTATGTCCGCAAGCTACCAACTGTTCAACGCGGCCGTCTGCGCAGCGCCACTAAAACTCGCCACAAGCTGACCGGCTTACGGGCACTGTACTACCGCTACCTGTACGAGTTGGGAGCCTTGCCCCGCAAGCCGCGCTACCCCAGCTATGCTGTGCGGCAGGACGCCCGCAAGCTGGATCAGCGCATTCGGCAGATGGAGTTCCTATCCCGAAACGGCATTGACACGCTGGAACAGCTTGAAACCTACCAACAGAATCTGCAAACAAAAATTGGGCAGCTGCTTACAAAACGTAAGCAACTGCCCAAAACTGTTGAAGCCGATGCGCAGCGGGAACAGATAAGCAACGTCCTCCGGCAGCTTCGCCAAGAGGAACGCCTCTGCCGCAAAATTGCAGAACATTCTATCGAGGTACAGCAGCACCTGACCGAAGCCCGCCGCGACCGTGCCGAACAGCAGCAACGTGAACGGGAGCATGCGCGTGACCACCGTCCCAATATTGATTTGATTTTATGATTTTGAAAGGAGAAATGCTTATGCCTTATTCCAACAAAGAATATATCGAACACCTACGCCAGAAGTACCCGCCCGGCACACGACTGCAACTTAGCTGCATGGAAGATGAGATGGCCGTGCCGCCTGGCTCTATGGGAACGGTGGAGTTTATCGATGATGCCGGACAAATCCATGTGCAGTGGGATTGCGGGCGCGGCCTTGCACTCATCCCCGGTGTGGATTCGTTCAGCCGCTTGCCTGCGCCCAAAGAAAAGGCTGGTGATGTCAGATGAATTACGGCTCCGAACCCGCAGATCAGGTCGTCCGCTATTCGTTAGAGGGCGCAGAATTTGCCCTGCGTATCTCCGGCATGGCGGCTAAGAACTTTGTCATCTTCGCACAAGCAGTGCTGCACGACAGCAAAAAGACTCATGGCCGAACCAAACTCATCCGCCTTTTGCGAGAACAGAAACCGCTGAAGTTTTTCACGGTGGACAAGTACGATATGCATGCCTTTGCCCGCGCCGCAAAATCCCACGGCTTGCTGTTCTGCCCGATCCGTGACCGCACTGACCCGGAGCATATCGAGATTGCCATTTTAGAGGAAGATTCCTCCAAAGCCAATCGCATCATCGACAAGCTGCAACTGGATACCGTGGACACCGGCACGGCGGAACTGCTGGAAGATGTGCAGCAGGAACGGGCTGAAACCGCCCCGGAAACAGAGCGTATCCAGACCGAGACCGGCGCGGTGGACTTTGAGGTCGGAGAGGGAGAAGAACTGTTCAATATGGGTTTTCCGCAGGGCTCGGACAGGGAAGAACTTCTGTCCGGGCCTTCCTCCGGCAGCAGCAAGTCTTTGCCAAACTCGCCCTCGCCGCACGCCGATCAGCTTCGGGCTAAGGGTAAACGCCCCAGCGTTCGTGAGGAGTTAGCAGACATTACTGCTTATCTGAAAACTAAAACGGACGGCCAGCAGGCCCGCCTGCCGAAGATGCCGGTCAAAATCAACCGAAAGGACAAGGTACTGTAAATGGACTTGAACAAATACATTAACAAAGCTGCCCCGCCGGAGCCGCAGTATTCCAAGGAAGAATATGCCGCCATGAAGAAAGCCGAGCGTGATGCCGTTTGGGCACAGGTGGATACCCGCATGGGCGAGGTGTTGGCAGATGGCCCGGCATTACAGGCATTCCTCGATTTCATGTCGCAGTGCCGCGGCTCGTTGCCAAACCAGCTTCTGCTGTCCGGCCAGAATGCCGACATCACAGATGCCCGCACATTCCAGCAGTGGAAAGATGCCGGACGGCACATCCGCACTGGCGAGGAAGGCTACACCGCTATTGTTGGACAAGTCTATGAGAATAATGGCCGCATGGCATCCGGGTACAACATCGGAAAGGTGTTCGACATTACGCAGACGCGCGGCCGACCTGTGCCGCCGCCTGCCGAGTACCAAGTGGATGAACTGATTGCTGCCGCCATTGAGAGCAGCCCGGTGCCGATTCAAATTTCCGACAGCCTGCCGGATGGCATTCAAGCACAGTATGTTCCCAAAGCGAGAACTATCTACGTCCGCAACGGCATGGACGCGGGAACAACGCTGTGTGCCATTATCCGGGAATGTGCGCAGGCGGATTTCCACAAAGATTACACCTACAACCGTCAAGCCTACGCCGCGCCCAGTTACTGCGCCGCTTACATGGTCGCACACCGGTACGGCCTGGATACTGCTGCATTCAACTTTGACCGCGTGGTTGCACTGTACGGAAAACTTGACACAGAACAGCAGAGAGGATTTTTGTCCGATGTGAAGGCCGTTGGCGGCGGGCTTCTGCGGCGGTTGGACCGCACGCTGGCCGAGCAAAACCGCGAAGCCCCTGCGGCGGAATATGATGTGGCTGTACCGGCTGCCAAGAAATCTGCCCATCAACAGGAGCGAGGCTGATTGTTTTCCGTTTGTTTTCAATTGGCAGATAGCTATTGGGTCGCTCTTGTGGTATGTTGGCAGTAGGAGGTGCAAAAAACAATGACAGAACGTAAAGTAAAACTCGACCGTGCGAATAAAAGCATCCTGCTCCGGGCATTGGGCGCTGTTTACTACCATCAGCGCGCGGGCGGCGGCAGCACCGATGCCACCAGCCAGCTCATCCTGCGGGTGAATAATCTGCCCGCAGGCGGCAAGCTGACGCTGACCACTGCCGAGTACCAGCTGGCGAAAAGCGCCCTCAACCAGCTGCGCACCCAGCGTCTGGCTGAGGGCGGTTACACCGATGCGGTGGACGATGCACTAAACCGGCTGATCCACGCACACACACCGTTATTTATGTGGTAAAAAAATGAATCCTACTATGACATGGGAAAAATTCTGGTCTACCATTGACCGGGTCCGCAGTAAAGCGGATATGCAGGATGAAGAACCTGTGAAACAGTTCCTTTATACGGAACTCATCGAGTTATCGCAGGATGAACTGCTCGGATTCGATTGTGCATGGCAAAGTTACAGCGACAAAGCTAACTTCCCCAAAATGACCGCAGCGGCCTGCATCATCAATGATGGCAGTTCAGATGACCGATTCAAGGATTTTCGCAACTGGCTGATTATGCAAGGGCATTATGCATATCGGCAGGCACTTATTGACCCGGATAATCTTGCAATGCTCAATATTCCGTTCCGGGATACTGAGTGGATGGGTTGCGGCTATGTAACGTGGTATGCCTATGCGGGGCAAAAGCTGCGCACCTACTTTGAAAATGAAGGCATTGCCGCTGAACTGCGCCGAAAGTATCCAAGCTTGCTGAAATCACCCGATGATTTGCATCGAGCAATCATGAAAGAGCAGCTTGCACCGCGCCGTGCGCCGGAAACCGAATGGGAACGACAAATGCTGCGGGTGGAAGTCAAACACTACATAGATGTCAGTGATTTGGCGTACAGCTACAACAAATTTTATGCCCAAAACATGCCCGATGAAGCCGCATGGAAAACCTTGCAGACAGAATTGTTTGTAAATCTGCCGCAAATTAAAGCTGAACGTATGCCGCAGGATTTCGCGGTTGTGCTGCCAAAACTTTGGAGAAAGCGGCAGAGATGGACTGTGGAGCGCACAAAACACGCGCGCTATCACGGCGAGGAAAGGTAAAAACACGCTGGGAAGAAAGAATCCCTGGTGGGTCTGGCTGCTACCGCTGCCCATCGTTTGGTGGGCAGCGCTGGCGGTGGCTTGCCGCTGGCAGCCGGGCATGAAGATAACGGCTCTGTTGGATGCGCTGAACAACGCCCTGGCAGAGCCGTTTGCGTTGGCGTGGGTCAGAGACAGCCCGCGCTTTTTGCTGGTGTTTACGGTGATTTATGCGGTGGCCGTTATTGTTGCCGTGGCAGATCAGAAGAACACCCGCCCCGGCGCGGAGCATGGCTCAGCGGCATGGGGTGATGCGTTCCGGCTGAATAAATTTTACATGGACAAGCGCGGGCCGAATCTGTTACTGACCCAACATTTTCATATTGGCATTGATGGGTATAAGCATAAGCACAACACCAACATCCTTATCGTTGGCGGTTCCGGCGCTGGCAAAACGCGCACCTATGGTGTGCCGAATGTGCTGGAATGTGCCTGCTCGATGGTCATTACGGACCCCAAAGGGGAAATTTTGCGAAAGACCGGCAATTTACTAAAACAAAAGGGCTATGAGGTTATCGTGTTTGACCTCATAAATCCTGTCACATCGTTCTGCTATAACCCTTTTGTCTATGTGCAGGATGATAAAGATGTGCTTTCTCTCATCAGTAATCTGATTGAAAATACAACGCCATCTCATTCAAAAAGCAGCGACCCCTTCTGGGAGAAATCCGAGACGGCGCTGCTCCAAGCCCTCATGCTGTACCTGCTGCACGAGGCCCCGCCCGAAGAACAAAACTTCTCGATGGTGATGGAGATGATCGCTGCGGCCGAAGTTCACGAGGACGATGACAACTACCAATCCCCACTGGACATCCTGTTCGAGCGCTTGGAAATGCGTGAACCAGACAGCATTGCCTGCAAGCAGTACCGCATTTTCAAACAAGCTGCGGGCAAGACCGCAAAATCCATCCTCGTCAGCGTGGGTGTGCGCTTGGCAGCGTTCAACCTGCCGTCCATCGCCAAGCTGACAATGACAGACGAACTGCACTTGCAGGAATTGGGTGAGCGCAAAATCGCTCTGTTCTGCTGTATCCCAGACTCGGATAAGTCGCTGAATTATCTGGTCGGCATGATTTACACCCAGCTTATCCAAACATTGTACCGACAAGCAGACCGCGTACATAAAGGTCGTCTGCCTGTGCCGGTGCATTGCCTCATGGACGAGTACGCAAACATTTCATTGCCAAAAGACACCTTTTTGTCTGCTCTTGCCACTATGCGCTCCCGCTCTATTTTCTGCTCCATCATCGTGCAGAATATGGCACAGCTCAAGGCCATGTATAAGGACGATTGGGAATCGCTGGTCGGCCTGTGTGATGAGTTTCTCTACCTCGGTGGCACCGAGAAAGAAACTCACAAATATGTCTCGGAACTACTGGGCAAAGAGACGATTTCCACCACCAGTTACAACCAAAGCAAGGGGCGCAGCGGCAGTTACAGCATCAACCACCAGCAATCCGGGCGCGACCTTATGACCCCGGACGAGGTGCGGCTGCTGGACAACAGCAAATGTATCCTGTTCATCCGAGGGGAACGCCCGGTGGTGGACTCTAAGTATAACTTGCTTAAGCACCCGAACATCCGCTACACCGAGGACGGCGGCGCAGCACCCTATGATTACACCGCCGCCGACAACGCGCTGGACGATCTGCCCTGCGCACCCGAAAATTATGAACTGCTGGATATGGACGATTTTCTGCCCGCCGAGGCGGCAGAAATGAAGCCAACCATACAAAGAATCAGGAGGCCCAAATGAAGCTGAATAACAACAAAAAATCCGTAAAAATTTCTCGCAGCCTGTTCATGCTGTACGCCGTGCTGGTGTGCGGCATTGTTTTTGCCCTGCCCGCCTTTGCCGCAGATGACCCGCTGGTGGTCGTGGAGAACCTCTCCACGTTCATCTTTTCGCTGATCCGCGCGGTGGGTCTTATCCTGCTGGGGTGGGGCATCGTGCAGGTCGGCCTGTCCTTGCAGAGCCACGACCCCAGCCAGCGCAGCCAAGGATTCCTCACGCTGGCCGGTGGTCTGGTGATTACGTTCGCCAAGGAAATCCTCGACCTCATCACCGCGTGAGGATTGCGCCAAGAGGAAGGACGGTGATGCCCTGTGGGTGAGTCATGGATCGTCAGCAACTTAAATGCCGCACTCTCCACATGGAACGACAAGCTGGCGGAGATCTGGTCACTGCTGACAGAAAGCCCGCAGACCTTCAAAGGCGGCCAAGTGTGGGGCGTGATGACCGGCATCCACAGCGCATTGCAGGCGATCGGCTATGGGCTACTTGTGTTGTTTTTTGCCGTGGGGGTTATGAAAACCTGTGGCAGCTTTGTAGAAGTCAAGAAGCCCGAACACGCGCTAAAACTATTCATACGCTTTGCGTTGGCTAAGGGCGCGGTGACGTATGGACTGGAACTGATGCTGGCGATGTTCTCCATCGTGCAGGGCATGGTGTCTACTATAATCACCCAATCGGGCAGTTCCGGTATGAGCAGTGTGGCACTGCCGCAGGAGTTGATCGACGCCATCAACAATGTGGGCTTTTGGGATTCCATTCCGTTGTGGGCGGTTACGCTGATCGGCGGGCTGCTGATTACGGTTTTATCCTTTACCATGATTTTGACCGTCTACGGCAGAATGTTCAGCCTGTGGATGTACGCCGCCATTGCGCCAATTCCGCTATCCACGTTTGCAGGCGAGCCTACCAGCAGCGTTGGCAAGAATTTCATCCGCAGTTACGCAGGTGTCTGTTTGCAGGGCGTGGTGATTGCGCTGTCCTGCATTATCTTTTCCGCCATTTCGTCCAGCCCGCCCGCCGTGGATACCAATGCATCCGTTGTAACGGCTGTCTGGACCTATGTCGGGGAACTGGCGTTCAACCTGCTGGTGCTGGTGGGCGCAATTAAGGGCTGCGACCGCATCGTCAAAGAAATCATGGGACTATAAGGGGGCAATCTATGGAAATCAAAATACCGAAAGAAGTCCGGGACTACCACGAGAACATCTTTTTCGGGCTGAACACGCGGCAGTTCATTTGCTCGGTGCTGGCCGTGGCGGTGGCTGTCGGCATCTACTTTGCCTTGCAGCCGTATGTCGGCACCGAGGAAATCGGCTGGATGTGCATTCTAGGCGCTGTGCCGTTTGCCGCCTGTGGTTTTTTCACCTACCACGGCATGACCGCCGAACAGGTGCTGTGGGCGTGGTTCAAATCCGAAATCCTTTGTCCTAAACGCCTTGTGTTCAAATCTGATAGTTACTACTACGAAGCCGTGCAGCCCGCCATCCGCGCGGGCATGAAACGAAAGAGAGGTTTGCCTATGAAGAAAAATTCGTATAACAGCGAGGAAACCGCTTGATTAAAACCCTGTCGAAAGCGCAGAAGATGGAACGCGAAAAGTTCCGTATTCCGCGCAGTGTACAGGATGCCATTCCCATCCGCCGCATCTTTGCGGATGGGATTTTCCAAGTCGGCAACCAGTATTCCAAAACATGGTCGTTCACCGACATCAACTACGCCATCGCCAGCAAAGAGGACAAAACGTCCATGTTCCTCGATTACTCGGAACTGCTGAACGCCCTTGACTCCGGCGCATCAGCAAAAATCACGATTTATAATCGCCGTATCAACAAGGCCGAGTTCGAGCACAGCGTCCTGCTGCCGGACAAGGATGACGGCTTGGACGAGTACCGCCACGAATTCAACCGGATGCTGACTGCCCAAGTAACCGGCACCAGCAACAGCATTGTGCGGGAGCGTTACCTGACCGTGAGCGTGGTAAAGCGCAATGCAGATGAGGCTCGCAGCTACTTTGCCCGCGTCGGCACGGATCTGGTGACGCACCTTGCCCAGCTTTCCTCAGTGGCAACCGAACTGACACTGAACGAGCGCTTGCACATTTTCCGCGACTTTTTTAAGGCCGGGGAACAGGCTGCGGCGGAGTTCAATATTCACGAACACGCCAAGCGCGGGCAGCATTTCAAGGATTGGTTCTGCCCCGACAGCATGGAATTTGCCGCCGACCATTTCAAGGTCGATGCGCGGTATGGCAGGGTGCTGTATTTGCAGGACTACGCCAGCTACATCAAGGACAGCTTTGTGTCGGAACTCTGCGACCTTGACCGCGACTTGATGCTGTCCATCGACATTCTGCCGGTTCCCACGGATGAAGCTGCCCGCCAACTGCAAAGCACACTGCTGGGCGTGGAAACGAACGTCGCCAACTGGCAGCGCCGCCAGAATGCCAACAACAATTTTACCGCGACCATTCCCTACGATATGGAACTCCAGCGCAAGGAAACCAAGGAAATGCTGGACGATCTGACGACCCGCGACCAGCGGATGATGTTCGGGCTGGTGACGCTGGTGCATCTGGCCGACAGCAAAGAGCAGCTCGACAGCGACACCGAAACGCTCTACTCCACGGCGCGCAAGCACCTGTGCCAGCTTTCCACGCTGCGCTGGCAGCAGAAGGACGGACTGGACACGGTGCTGCCCTATGGGCTGCGAAAAATCCAAGCCCTGCGCACGCTGACAACCGAAAGCACCGCCGTGCTGATCCCGTTCCGCGCACAGGAAATCATGCAGCCGCACGGACTGTATTACGGTCAGAACGCCGTCAGCAAGAACATGATCGTGGCAGATCGGCGGTTGCTGCTGAACGGAAACAGCTTCCGCCTTGGCGTGTCCGGCTCCGGCAAGAGCATGAGCGCGAAAGAGGAAATCGTGCAAATTGCGCTCTCTACCGAGGATGATATCCTCATCCTCGACCCGGAAAGTGAGTTCGGCTATCTGACCGAAGCCCTCGGCGGCGAGGTGATCCGCATCTCGGCCACATCCGACACCCACATCAACGCGTTGGACATGGACCGCGCCTACGGTGACGAGCGCAATCCTATCGTCAGCAAGTCGGAATTTGTGCTGTCGCTGTTTGAGCAGCTCATCGGTGACGGCATGGTGACTGCGAAAGAAAAGTCCATCCTCGGTCGCTGCACCGAGCAGGTGTACCTGCCCTATATCCGCAACGGCTACAAGGGCACACCGCCCACGCTGCAGGACTTTTACCGTCTGCTCCAAATGCAGCCTGAACCCGAAGCGCAGGGGCTGGCGCTATCGTCCGAGTTGTTCATTACCGGCACGCTGAACACCTTTGCCAGGCACACCAATGTGGACACGCAGGCGCGGATCATCGCCTACGATATCCGCGAACTGGGTGAACAGCTTATGCCGCTGGGGATGCTGGTGACGCTGGATGCCATTTATAACCGCGTCATCCAGAACTGGAAGAAAGGCCGCAGAACGTGGATTTTCTGCGATGAGTTTTACATTTTGTTCCGCTATGAGTACAGCGCCAATTTCTTCTACAAACTGTGGAAACGCATCCGCAAGTATAACGGTCTTGTGACTGGGCTGACGCAGAATGTGGACGAACTGCTGCGCTCCGACACCGCCCGCCTGATGCTGGCTAACTCGGAGTTTCTCGTGATGCTGAACCAGAGTGCTACCGACCGTGCGGAACTGGCGAAGCTGCTGAACATTTCCGACAACCAGCTGGGCTATGTCACCAATGTCCCCGCAGGCTGCGGGCTGATTCGGTGCGCGGGGAATATCGTGCCTTTCACCAACAGTTTTCCCAAAAATACTAAGCTCTACGGCTTGATGACGACCAAGCCGGATGAACTAAAGAAGGATTAATGAATGCCTAATAGGAATAGAAGTCCGCCTAATAATTATAGGAGAGAAATTTCTTGTAATTGTATACTATCAGATGTATTATCATCAAATGTCATTTTGTATATGTTACAATTGGGCGCAAATTTTTTCGCGACATCAATAAGACGAGAACAATGTTCAGCCGAGCAATTTAAGCCAACGTATATATTGGTTGGCGGAGCAGATATGTATGGTCTACTACCATCAGGGGATGGAATTACGGCTCTAATTTCTCTTTCATGTTCCCAACTTTTGTGTTTGATTATGTTTGTGAGGTATAGGAGTAGCATCCGCTCTTGTGCTTCTTGTGAAAGAGGAGCGTGATTTTGTGTGGCGTCAAACATATCATTAATAAAAGTTGTCATGAGTTTGTCTGCAAGAATACGCTTAGTTTCATACGAAACAGGATACAGAAAGGTCATATTGTTAAGACTAAATGTGTGCTCGACACAAAATCCTTGGTGGTTATTTGCATAGTATGCCCACATAGGCATGTTTTGCTCCTGTTCATCCGCGTTGCAGAAACAAGCTATTCGATAATTATTTCTAAGCATATCAGAGACGGTCTCTATGAGTAAACGATTCCATCCTTTTTCTTCAAGTAAAGCGCTGTTAAAATAAAGTGCTTTTCCCTCAAAAGGATCATTAAACTCGTCCATTTTTGATAAGTATACCTCACCGCGGGAAAGCGTTTCAAATTTTTTCTCATTAAGTGCTGAGTCATCACTCAAACTATAGTATTTATATAAACGGTTAGGAATAAAGGCTGACTTATATAGATTTGCTTCATTGGGCTTACCAGAAAGAAGCAATTTGATGTAGTCCTCATAATGCATAGATGCCACCATTAAATATCCCTCCGCTTAAAAATGCTTTTGGACGAAAAATTGGAATCAGAATATTTTTATTATACCAGGCAAAACATAGTTTGAAAAGAAAACCGTCATATTCGCGTTGAATATGACGGTTAATTTTATTATATGTAATGGCTTTGTAGCCTAATTTGTTGTCTGGCCTTGACCGAGCGATTGCTCTGGCATGGTCTAAGG
>ERZ1026874.403-NODE-403-length-27532-cov-12.095025_pt1 | contig 27532 bp, 15 predicted proteins | sample MGYA00380167_ERZ1026874 | MGnify/ENA primary metagenome ERZ1026874 (study PRJEB33269, sample SAMEA4719803) | human gut metagenome | biome: human-associated habitat; feature: organic feature; material: feces | place: Cameroon | collected 2013-10 ...
TTTGCATATAGTGCACAATTTTAAAACTTGCTTTATATATTTTCAACAATTTTTAGTGTGATTATTTGTGAATATAAATGACGGATTATGATTGACAATGACGGATTATGAAAATATAATTATACTACAAGTTAAATGAATGTTGAAATGTTTAATACAGTAATTTGAAAATAAGCATTAAATAAATGGCTTATAAAATAAGTCTTTGAATAATTTGATAAACTGGGGTGATTAGATGCTGGCAGAAGATAGATGCAAAAAAATACTCGATATATTAGATTCGATGGGAAGTGTGACTGTTCAGCAGCTTATGGATGAGCTTGATACATCCGAGTCAACAATCAGACGTGATCTGGTTGCAATGGACAAGAAGGGTTATCTCACCAAGGTACATGGTGGTGCGATTGTAAATAATACGAATATCCATACTCAGGATGAGAAGGTTATCAACAGGCTTAAGCAGAATCGCAACGAAAAGGAACAGATTGCCAGATATGCGGCATCACTTATTGTGGATAATGATTTTGTTTATATAGATGCCGGTACTACAACAGCAGTCATGATTGATTATATTACTGCAAAGAATGTGGTTTTTGTTACAAACTCTCTGACTAATGCCAAGAGAATTTCCGATAGGGGATATACAGTATATATTCTGGGTGGCGAGTTCAAGTCTACTACCGAGGCTATTGTCGGAGATGAGGCCGTTGTGACGCTCGATAAATATAATTTTACGAAGGGCTTCTGGGGAACCAACGGAATTACTGTGAAGAATGGATTTACGACTCCGGAGATAAAGGAGGCCATGGTTAAAAAGAAATCCATGGAGAATAGCAAGGAGAAATACATTCTTGCGGATGACAGTAAGTTTTCACAGGTATCAAGCATCAAGTTTGCTGATTTTGAAGATGCTGTAATTATTACAAATGCACTAAGTAATGACAACTATAAGAAATACAAAAATATTAAGGAGGTCTAACATGATTTACACAGTTACTTTTAATCCATCATTAGATTATATTGTTGATGTAACAGATTTTAAGACAGGAGTAGTCAATAGAACGACTGGAGAGAAGATTTTTGCAGGTGGTAAGGGCATCAATGTTTCCATGGTTCTTAAGAATCTTGGAATGAGCAATACTTCACTTGGTTTTACAGCGGGTTTTACAGGAAATGAAATTAAAAGACTTCTAGCAAAAAAAGGTGTTGATACTGATTTTATAGAGGTGGAGGATGGTATTTCACGTATCAACGTGAAGCTTCGCTCAAATGAGGAATCTGAGATTAATGGTCAGGGACCGGTAATCACTGAGGACAACATTAAAAAGCTTTATGAGAAGCTAGACTGCTTAAAGGAGTCTGATGTGCTTGTGCTCGCAGGAAGTATTCCTGATGTTATGCCTTCATCAATGTATATGGATATCATGAAGCATCTTGAGGGCCGCGGAATAAATATCGTGGTTGATGCGACAAGAAATCTGCTCACAAACGTGCTTCCATATAAGCCGTTCCTCATTAAGCCAAACAATCATGAGCTCGGTGAGATATTCGGGGTTGAGATTACAGACAAGGACGATGTGATAAAGTATGCAAAGAAGCTTCAGGAGCAGGGCGCAAGAAACGTGCTTGTTTCAATGGCAGGCGACGGAGCAGTGCTTGTGACCGAGGATGGACAGGAGTTTAAGGCAAATGCACCTAAAGGAAAGCTCAAAAACTCTGTAGGAGCAGGTGATTCGATGGTAGCCGGATTTGTTTACGGATATATCAAATCAAATGATTATAAGCAGGCATTTATTTATGGAGTATGTACAGGAAGTGCAAGTGCATTTTCTGAGGAGCTTGCTACAAAGCCTGAGGTTGAAGCGCTTATTGATAAATGGGAGAGTGCTTCCAATTAAACAACGGTATCAAAAAGGTTGATATAAATAATTAAATTAATACATTCTATTAGGAGGAATGATGTATGACAATCAGGGATTTATTGGCAGCTGAGAGTATCAATTTAAATGGTACGCCTGCCGGAAAAACCGAAGCATTGAATCAGTGTATTGATTTGATGGCAAAAAGTGGCAAAATAGCCGATGTGGAGAAGTATCGCAAGGGTGTTTTTGCAAGAGAGGAGGAAGGCACAACAGGAATTGGAATGGGTATAGCAATTCCTCATTGTAAGTCTGATGCTGTTACTAAAGCAGGTCTTGCGGCAATGGTTGTAAAGGATGGGGTTGACTTTGAATCACTCGATGGTACACCTGCAAAGATTATTTTCCTTATAGCTGCACCAAACACAGAGGATAATGTGCATCTTCAGGTGCTTAGCAAGCTCTCTGTTATGCTGATGGACGAGCAGTTTACAAATTCTCTTATCAATGCCGGTTCAGTTGATGAGTTTTTAAATATCATCGATAGCGCTGAAAAAGCAAAGGATGAGAAAGAGGCTGCCAAAGAGGCAAAGGCTAAAGAGCCTGTTGAGGTGAAGAAGGACGATGTATTTATCGTTGCAGTTACAGCCTGTCCTACAGGAATTGCCCATACTTATATGGCTGCTGAGGCTATCGAGAAAAAAGCAAAGGAGCTTGGATATCAGGTAAAGGTTGAGACAAGAGGCTCAGGCGGAGCCAAAAATGTGCTCACAGATGATGAAATCGCAAAGGCTGCAGGTGTTATAGTTGCCTGTGATACAAATGTACCTACAGACCGCTTTGACGGAAAGAAGGTTATTGAGTGTCAGGTTTCTGACGGAATCAATAAGGCAGAAGAGCTCATAAAGAGAATTGCTGCCGGTGATGCTCCTGTATTTAAGGCATCAGGTAAAAAGGAGGCTTCACATTCATCAGTTGGTGGAAAGGAGAGCGTTGGACATCAGATTTACAAGCACCTGATGAATGGTGTTTCACATATGCTTCCATTCGTAGTTGGTGGTGGTATTCTTATCGCAATCGCATTCCTTATCGATGGATTCAGTGTTGACCTTAATTCACTGCCGGCTGACCAGAGAGCAAATTTCGGTACTATTACACAGGCCGCAGCAATGTTTAAGGGAATCGGTGGAACAGCATTTGGATTTATGCTTCCAATTCTTGCAGGCTTTATCGCTATGAGTATTGCTGACCGTCCGGGTCTTGCAGTTGGTTTTGTAGGCGGTTCAATCGCAGCAAACGGTACATCAGGCTTCCTTGGAGCACTTGTAGCAGGTTTCGTTGCAGGATATATTGTGCTCCTCTTAAAGAAGGTATTTTCTAAACTTCCGGAGAGTCTTGATGGTATGAAGCCGGTTCTGCTTTATCCGCTGCTTGGTATATTCCTGGTAGGCGTTATAATGCAGTTTGTAGTTGAGCCTCCAATCGGAGCTTTAAATACAGCTATCAACAATGGTCTTAATGGACTTAACGGTGCAAGCGCAGTAGTGCTCGGAGTACTTCTCGGAGGAATGATGTCAGTAGATATGGGTGGCCCTGTAAACAAAGCCGCTTATGTATTTGGTACAGCTTCAATCGCTGCCGGAAACTACAATATTATGGCAGCAGTTATGATTGGCGGTATGGTTCCACCAATCGCAATCGCTCTTGCAACAATCTTCTTCAAGAACAAGTTCACAGCAGATGAGAGAAAGGCAGGACCTACAAACTTTATCATGGGATTATCATTTATCACAGAGGGTGCAATCCCATTCGCAGCATCTGATCCGCTTCATGTCCTTCCGGCATGTGTAGTCGGTTCAGCAGTGGCAGGTGGACTTTCAATGGCATTTGGATGTACACTCATGGCACCTCACGGAGGAATCTTCGTAGTTCCTACAATCGGAAATCCGTTAATGTATCTTGTTGCATTAGTAATCGGATCTTTCATTGCATGTGGATTACTCGGATTACTCAAAAAGAAAGTAAGTGAATAAGCAATCCTCAATTATCATTTAATCCAACCTATAAACTAATCAACAAAGGCACTGCTTCGGCGGTGCCTTTGTTGTTATGTTGTGATATAAAAATTAAAAGTATAAACATTCTCTGAAATAACAGCCTCATGCCTTGACGAGTGAATTTTCCAAGCTTAAAGTAGTATTAGGATGAAATAGTAAGTCAAAAAATCAATTATTTATGAGACTTAAATAAAAAACAGTGAGGCATAAAATGGGCAAGGTTATAGGTATAGATTTAGGAACAACAAACAGCTGTGTGGCAGTATTGGAGAACAATCAGCCGGTAGTCATAACTAACAGCGAGGGTCAGAGAACAACTCCGTCTGTAGTGGCTTTTACAAAGAATGGAGAGCGACTGGTTGGCGAGGCTGCAAAGAGGCAGGCAGCAGTCAATGTGGACAGGACATTTTTCTCAATAAAGAGACAGATGGGAAGCGATTTCAGGGCAAAGGTGGACGGAAAGCTGTATTCAGCTCCTGAGATTTCTTCTATGATTCTCAGAAAGCTGAAAAAGGATGCAGAGGACTATATTGGTGAGGCAGTGACAGACGCTGTAATCACAGTTCCTGCATATTTTTCGGATGCGCAAAGGCAGGCAACTAAGGATGCAGGAAGGATTGCGGGGCTTAATGTGCTTCGAATCATAAATGAGCCAACCTCTGCGGCACTCGCATACGGATTGGACCACGGACAGCAGCAGAAAATTCTTGTCTACGACCTCGGAGGAGGAACCTTCGATGTGTCTGTTATCGAAATAGGGGACAATCTGATAGAGGTGCTTGCCACAGCCGGTGATAATCATCTGGGTGGAGATGATTTTGATGAGAGAATCACGAATTATCTTGTCACAGAGTTTTACAGACAGCAGAATGTGGATCTGAGAAAGGATAATACTGCTATGCAGCGTGTCAGGGAGGAGGCTGAGAAGGCAAAAAAGGTGCTTTCATCATCATCCTCAACCACTATCAACCTGCCATTTATCACCACTGTAAAGGGACAGCCGGTCCACATGGAGATGAACCTCACAAGGGCTGAATTTAATGAGATAACAAAGGATCTGGTGGAGAGAACTGCTATTCCTGTCAATCAGGCACTTTCAGATGCGGGGATTTGTGCAGCAGAGCTTGGAATGGTGCTGTTGGTAGGAGGCTCGACACGTGTGCCGGCTGTTGTTGAGGAGGTAAGAAGAATTACAGGAAAAGAGCCTTCACACAACCTGAATCCTGACGAGTGCGTGGCACTCGGTGCAGCAGTACAGGGTGGCAAGCTCGGTGGAGCAATTGTCGCAGGCAGCAGTGCGGCAGAGATTATACTGATGGATGTCACACCGCTTTCACTCGGAATTGAGACAGTTGGTGGTGTCTCAACCAAAATTATTGACAGAAATACGACTATTCCTACGAGATACAGCCAGATTTTTACAACTGTAGGAAGCTTCCAGACCTCTGTGGATATAAAGGTACTGCAGGGTGAGAGGCAGTTTGCAAGGGACAATAAGCTGATTGGAAACTTCAGGCTAAAGGGCATCAAGCCGGCTCCGGCAGGTGTGCCGCAGATAGAGGTGACGTTTGATATAGATGCAAACGGCATTGTGCAGGTTTCTGCAAAGGACCTGGGCACAGGAAAGCATCAGGAGATTACGATTACCGCAAGCTCAAATTTGTCTGATTCTGAGATTGAGCAGGCAATCCGCGAGGCACAGGAGTATGAGGCAACAGACGGACAGAGAAAGGCTTATATTGATGCAAGAAGTGAGGCTGATACGCTTGTGCGACAGGTGGAAAATGTCATGGCTGACAAGGAAAAAAGAAAGGCTATGGACAGCGCACAGAAAAAGAGTGTGAAATCGTCACTTTCATATGTGAAGAAGCTTATTTCAAGGACAAAGCCCGGAAATGTGAGCGAAGAGCAGGCTGCCGAGATAAAGCATGCGGCAGATGAACTGAGAAATGCGGCAGCGGGATTGATTTAATTATAGTAACTACTATTATTCATTTGGCTATTTACGAGAAGCGGATTTTCATATAAAATATGGGTAAGTGGTGAGTATTCATAACCACCCTGAATAGTTATAATGTTAATTTAAATCCGAGGAAATAGAAAATGAATGCGAACGATAAAACAGAAAAGGTACTAAGAGAAATTCATATCATGCTCTCAAAGGCGGAGCCGTATAAGCCGGAGCCGAGCAGGGTGATCATAAACAAGCAGCAAATGATAGATTTACTTGCTGAGCTGAATAAGTGTATATATGCAATACAGGATGAGTATGAGCTTACTGAACAGAGTCGCAATCACGCAGAGAGAGAGTTCAGAAAGAAGGGGGATCAGATAGTCTGGGATGCAAGCAGAAAGGCTGAGGATGTGTATGCAGCATCGGTTATCTATACGGATGAGGCGCTTTCAAGAGTGCGTGATATCATCAATGATACCAACGAGTCACTTGAAAAGCTGTGCAAGAATATGAAGGATAAGATTGCAGAGCAGGAGAAGATAGTTAAAACTAACCAGTATGAGCTCAAGGGACAGCTTCAGGATTTGTCCGATACGGAGAAGTATCTTAAGATTATCGATGACAGAAATAAGGAGATAGAACGTCAGAAAAATGCAGGTAAACCTGTAGAGGAGCGTACTATTGACAATGAAGAGAAGTCCATCTATGCAAACAGACAGACTGAAATCAAGGTAAATATGGATTATATCAGAAAACTGGGACTTGCTGAGGGCGAGGACCTGGGAGATGGTGTAGTGGGTGAAGTGAAGCTTGCAGACGATACACCTGATGCCGGATTAAATCATAGCAATGATAAGGATGAAGCCAAGGCTGCCGGCTCAAAATCGTCTGTTGATGAGGATTATAAGGCAATAAGCAGAAAAGCCGGCAATCCACCTGTTATCAACACAAAGGAAGGGAAGGAGCTCACAGACGGTATCCACAGAATGTGGCAGAGCATCACCGGAAATAAAGGGAAATGAAACACACCTATGTAATATAAAGCAGCAGTTCAAAACAGAACGGCTGCTTTTTGGCTTATATTTAAAAGTGGGTAATATTAAGCAGATTTTAAGAAAAACAAAGTGGATAATCTGATAAAATATAGCTGACTAACGGCAGGAGAAGGTTTCTGTTCAAAATTCATAGAAGGAGGATAATATGACAATATTAGTTTGTGATGACGACAAGGAAATAGTTGAGGCAATTGAGATTTACCTGATGCAGGAGGGCTACGACGTGGAGAAGGCTTACGACGGCATACAGGCGGTTGAAATTATGAAGAATAAAAAAATAGACCTCATGATAATAGATGTCATGATGCCAAAGCTCGACGGAATAAGAGCCACTTTGCAGATACGAAAGGAAAGCAGGGTGCCGATAATCATTCTATCGGCAAAGACAGAGGATGCTGACAAGATTTTAGGCCTCAATGTGGGAGCTGATGATTATGTCACAAAGCCTTTTAATCCGCTTGAGCTTGTGGCAAGGGTAAAGTCACAGCTTCGCAGATATACCACTCTGTCAAGCAATGATGCAGCCGGAGACAAGGTTTATGAAGCCGGAGGCCTTTTGGTAAATGATGATTTAAAAAAGGTGACTGTGGATGGTGAGGAGGTAAAGCTCACACCGATTGAATACAATATACTGCTTTTACTCCTTAAAAATAAGGGAAAGGTCTACTCAATAAACGAAATATATGAGAGCATATGGAACGAGGAGGCGATAGGCGCCGACAATACAGTTGCTGTGCACATCAGACATATCAGGGAAAAAATAGAGATAAATCCTAAGGAGCCACGCTATCTGAAGGTGGTCTGGGGAGTAGGCTATAAGATAGAGGACAACAAATGAAGCAGTATACGATAGGAAAAAAAGCAGCGGTCATAGTCTTACATCAGCTATGCATGATACTTATGGTAACAGGAGTGTTTGCCACAGGCTATGCATTCAGGCACGATGCGCATGGAAATATTGATATATATACACTAATATCGCTGGCGGGCCTGGTAGGCAGCTTTGTGAGCCTGGCATATATGGCAAACGTGGCCGGCAGAAAATCAGAGGATGATTACACGATATACTATTTACCGATTGACAAGGTATACTCTGATGTGATGCTGGTGATATTTACACTGCTCATGGTATTTATGGGAAAAGTGATTTCAGGCGTAAAAAACCAGCATTTTGACTATGCATCACTCATTATGACGGCCGGCACATTTACTTTTTTGTTTGATCTGGCTTTTATTATTTTATACCAGAGCATTGTAAGGAAGATAAAAGGCAATATACTTTACACACACAGCCTGATGTACAAGGGCTATGAGCTTTTGAAAAGAGTTATTGAGAAAAAGGATATCCACACACAAAAAAATAAAGAGATAATGCGCATACAGGAGGCACTTGAAGCTATCTCGGAAGGAGCGCTTGACACTACACTCAATGTCAATGAGTTTCATGGGCAGCAGAAAAAGGTGGCGGAGGCTGTCAACCATATACGCCAGGGTCTTATGAGCTCGGTAAATGAGAGCCTTAAAAATGAAAAACTAAAGGCAGACTTAATAACAAACGTATCACACGATATAAAGACACCTCTGACTTCAATAGTCAACTATGTTGACCTGCTTAAGAGGGAAAATCTGGAAAATGAAAATGCCAAATACTATATACATGTGCTGGAGGAAAAGTCACAGCGCTTAAAGCAGCTTACAGAGGATTTGGTAGAGACATCAAAGATTACCTCGGGAAATGTGAAGCTCAATATGCAAAAGCTTGATCTGGTTGAGCTTTTATACCAGACCGGAGGTGAATTCAATGAGCGCTTTGAGTCGAGAAATCTGACAATAGTTACAAAAATTCCATCAGAACAGATATTTATCTATGCGGATGGGCGTCAGCTTTACCGCTCTATTGAAAATCTGTATACTAATGCCGCAAAATATGCACTGGAAAATACCAGAGTGTATGTAGAGCTTGAAAAGGCAGATACAAAGGCAGTTTTTACAATAAAGAATGTGTCTAAGAACGAGCTTGACATAGTAAGCAACGGAAATGTAGACCTGACAGAGCGTTTTGTGAGGGGAGAGAGGTCGAGAACCACTGAAGGAAGTGGACTTGGACTTTCGATTGCAAAGAATCTGACCCATTTGATGGGAGGAAAATTCGAAATTAAGGTAGATGGTGATTTATTTATTGCCACAATTACCTATAATATTATATAATAGTAAATAAAAGAATTTTGAAATACACATACGGAGGTAGAATAAGTGAAATTATATGAAAATGGTGCTTACCTTTTAAACGGTAAGGAAGTAATAATTGATGGACCAGAGGCTCAGGCAGCTGTCAAAAGCAAGACCGGCATGGACATCGATAAACAGACAGCTAAGCAGGAGACAATTGCTTACGGTATTTTAAAGGAGCACAATACATCCGGCAATATGGACAAGCTTCAGATTAAGTTTGATAAGCTTACATCGCATGATATCACATTTGTAGGTATCATCCAGACAGCACGAGCTTCAGGACTTGAGAAATTCCCTATCCCGTATGTACTTACAAACTGTCACAACAGCCTTTGTGCAGTTGGTGGAACAATCAATGAGGATGACCACATGTTTGGTCTCACATGTGCAAAGAAGTACGGTGGAATCTATGTACCACCTCATCAGGCAGTTATCCATCAGTTTGCACGAGAGATGCTTGCCGGCGGCGGAAAAATGATACTTGGTTCTGATTCACATACACGTTATGGTGCACTTGGTACTATGGCAGTCGGCGAGGGTGGACCTGAGCTTGTTAAGCAGCTTCTTGAACAGACATATGATATTGATATGCCTGAGGTAGTAGGCATTTACCTGACAGGAGAGCCAATCAAGGGCGTTGGACCACAGGATGTCGCACTTGCAATTATCGGAGAGGTATTCGGAAACGGATTTGTAAAGAACAAAGTTATGGAGTTTGTAGGACCGGGTGTGTCTAATCTGAGCGTTGACTTCCGTATAGGTGTCGATGTTATGACAACAGAGACTACATGTCTTTCTTCTATCTGGAGAACAGATGACCAGGTTAAGGAATTCTTTGAGATTCACGGTAGGGCTGAGGACCACAAGGAGCTTAATCCGGGTGAGGTGGCTTACTACGACAGATTTATTGAGATTGATTTAAGCCAGATCCGCCCAATGATAGCTATGCCATTCCACCCAAGCAATACTTACACTATCGATGAGCTCAATGCAAACCTCATGGATATTCTCGATGACTGTGAGAAGAGAGCTGAGGTAAGCTTTGACGGCAAGGTGAAGCTTGATTTAAAGAGTAAGGTAAGAGACGGAAAACTGTATGTAGACCAGGGAATCATCGCAGGCTGTGCAGGCGGTGGATTTGAGAATATCTGCGATGCGGCTGACATATTAAACGGACATTCAATCGGAGCAGACGAGTTTACACTGAGTGTTTACCCGGCATCTACTCCAATATACATGGAGCTTGTGAAAAACGGAGCTGTAGCAAAGCTTCTTGAGACAGGTGCAATCGTAAAGACTGCTTTCTGCGGACCTTGCTTTGGTGCAGGAGATACACCTGCCAACAACGCATTCTCTATCCGTCATTCAACAAGAAACTTCCCTAACAGAGAGGGTTCTAAGGTACAGAACGGACAGATCAGCTCAGTGGCACTCATGGATGCACGTTCAATCGCTGCAACAGCAGCAAACAAGGGCTTCCTTACATCAGCAGCGGATATTGATGTCAACTTTACAAAGCCAAAATATTTCTTTGACAAGACTATATATGAGAACCGTGTATTTGACAGCCATGGAGTGGCAGATCCTTCAGTTGAAATCCAGTTCGGACCAAACATTAAGGACTGGCCGGCAATGAGTGCGCTTCCGGAGAATATGCTTCTTAAGGTGGTTTCAGAGATTCATGATCCTGTTACTACAACAGATGAGCTCATTCCTTCAGGAGAGACATCTTCATATCGTTCAAACCCTCTTGGACTTGCAGAATTCGCACTTTCAAGAAAGGATCCTGAGTATGTAGGCAGAGCAAAGGAAATCCAGAAGGCCCAGAAGGCTATAGAGAGTGGTGAGTGCGCAGGAAAGGCTGTTCCTGAGGTTGCTGAAATCATGGGAGTAGTAAAGAAAAAATTCCCTGAGGCAAGCCATGAGAATATGGGCTTCGGAAGCACAATTTTTGCTGTTAAGCCGGGTGACGGCTCAGCAAGAGAGCAGGCTGCCAGCTGCCAGAAGGTACTCGGAGGCTGGGCAAATATCGCAAACGAGTATGCCACAAAGAGATACCGTTCAAACCTTATCAACTGGGGAATGCTTCCATTCATCATCGATGAGGGAGAGCTTCCGTTCCACAACCTCGACTATATCTTCCTTCCGGGAATCAAGAAGGAAATCGAGGATGCAAAGACGGAGTTTGAGGCATATGTTGTCAAGGATGGTGAATTAAAGCCATTTACACTGAAGATGGGTGAGCTCACAGATGATGAAAGAGAGATAATATTAAAGGGATGTCTCATCAACTATAATCGTAAATAAGGAGAGTTTAATCCGATGGAAGAAACCGGAAAAGCTGGTAAAAAATCAAACATTGAGATAAATGCAGATAAGGGTGCGAAGCAGAATTCGCACCCGGGGCGTGAGGAATGGCCACATCTGATCAGAATAGGTGTCATGGTATTTGTCACGTTTGCAGTCAGTATACTGTTTTTCTTTGCACTGTACAGATTTGAGGGCTTTGCAGGCATATGGAGCAAGCTGCTTGCGGCAGCAATGCCTATTATAATGGGACTTGTGCTTGCATACCTGATGAATCCTGTCATGCTGTGGCTGGAAAGATGCTTTAAAAAGCTTCTTTCCAAAAAGATGAAAAGCGAAAGCAAGCTGCGAAAGGTTTCAAGAGCTCTTGCAATCACAGGCTCGGTTATTATTCTGGTAGCGATTATTTCGCTCCTCATTGCGGCTATTGTGCCTTCTGTCATAGCAAGTATATCAGGACTTATGAAGACACTGCCAAATGATGTTGCGGCATTCATCAACATGATAAAGAACGGCAATTTCGGGGACAGCAAAATTGCTGAGCTCGCGAGCACAGGTTTACAGAATGCAACCGACTACATTGAGGATTATGCCACAGAAAAGCTGATTCCTGAGGCACAGAAGTATGTTGCACAGATTACAACCGGTGTGATTTCGGTAGTCAGAGGCTTATTTAATTTTATTATCGGAATAATCGTGATGGTCTATGTGATGAGTATTCAGGAGACTCTCGCAGGACAGAGCAAAAAGATAATATATGCTGTCTGCAAGCCAAAGACAGGCAATATCATCATTGAGACGATCAGAAAGACAAATGAGATTTTTGGAGGCTTCATAAGCGGTAAGATTATAGATTCACTGATTATAGGTGTGATTGCATATTTCGGATGTCTGATTTTAAGGATTCCATCATCGGTGCTCGTTGCAGTGATTATCGGCGTCACAAATGTGATTCCGGTATTCGGACCGTTTATCGGTGCAATTCCATCGTTACTCATAGTAGTAATTCAGAGTCCGTGGCATGCGCTTTATCTTCTGATATTTATTGTCGTGCTGCAGCAGGTGGATGGTAATATAATAGGGCCTAAGATACTTGGCTCATCTACCGGTCTTTCGACCTTCTGGGTTATGTTTGCCATACTAATCGGCGGAGGAATGTTTGGTTTTCTTGGAATGTTACTTGGTGTTCCAACCTTTGCTGTGATATACTATATTGTGAAAAGAGTTGTTAATTATGCTCTCAGGAAAAAGAAGCTTCCTGAGGACACAAGGGATTATACAAAGACAACAGGCGTAGATACCAAAAATAATAAGCTTAAATACGAGTAGGTGAAATAAGTGGATAAATACGAATACAATCTCAAGCTGGATCAGATAAAAGCCCTAAGCGCCGAGGAGGGCTATATGAGCGCAGCAGAGATTGCGGATAGCATAAATTGGAACAAAATTAAAAATGTAAATACACTCGTTAAAATCGGCGAAATCTACGAGAAGGCCGAAAGATACCAGGATGCAAGGGACATACTTTTAATGGCCTATGACCGTTCACCAATCGGCAGGATGATTATATACAGACTGGCTGAGGTCGCCATCAAGATGGGTGATTATGATGCTGCTACAGAGTATTATGATGAGTTTGTTGAGATAGCGCCTCATGATGATATGAAGTATGTATTAAGATATGCCATCAAAAAAGGGCAGGGAGCTTCATTTGATGAGCTTATCACTATTCTTGAAGAGTACAAGGATGAAGAATACACTGAGGAGTGGGCATACGAGCTTGCATATCTATACCACAAGGCCGGAAAAGCCGATAAGTGTATAGATGCCTGCGATGAGCTCATTCTGTGGTTCGGAGACGGACCATATGTGGAGCGTGCGCTGGAGCTTAAGATGCTTTATCAGCCACTTACCAAGGCTCAGGAGGAAAAGTACAGACGATTCAAGGCAGAGAAGGAAAAGCCGGCTAAGATAAAGGATGAGGCTGAGGTCACTGAGATAGGTGCCATGGAGATGGTAAAGGGCGGAGAGATAGTGCATGATGACGTAACTATTCCGCAGATTACTGTAAATCAGGAGAAGTTCAATACTGTAAATTTACAGCAGGAGATTGCCAAGGGTATGCAGCAGATCATGGAGGCCAAGGGCAAGAATGAAGTTGCTGATACGATGGATACCATCAAAAAAATAGTTGAGGATATTCCTTATCTCAAGCTCGAAAAGGAGCAGGAAGAGTATGTACAGCAGCCGGAAGAGACAGAGCATATCGCTACAGATGAAGAGATAGATGGTTCACTTAAGTTGAATTTCAAGGAGCTTTTGGGTGAAGACGCTGACGGACAGATGTCTATGGTCATGAGTGAAAAGACTCAGCTTGAGCATCAGATTACAGGACAGATGTCTATACAGGATGTGCTTGAAGAATGGGAAAAGACCAGACATGCGGCTGAAATTGCACTTAAAGAGGCTGAGCAGCAGAAACTTGAGTCAGCTAAGGCAAGAGCACTTCAGGAGGCAGGAGACATCATGGAGAGACTAAATGATGTCATTCCAAAGCTGGATGCAGGTGTCACTCCGAAGGAACTTCTTGAGGAGGAGTATTTGAAGGTGCCGGTTGATATTATAGAGCAGAAAGCTGCCGTGAAGGAGCCTGCAGAAGAGCAGAAACCGGATATGCAGGAGCTTTATGCAGATGAGACTGTGGATGAAGTACAGGAGCCGCAGGAAGCACCTGAAGATACTATAGACGAAGCACAGGAGCCGCAGGAAGCACCGGAAGAGGCTATAGAAGAAGCTATAGAAGAAGTGCAGGAGTCACGGGAAGTACCTGAAGAGGCTGCAGATGAAGCCAGGGAACCGGTTGGAGAGCCGGAGGATATAATTATGGCAGAGGAGTCTGAGAAAGACGAGATACTCATGCAGCCGACTACCATGATGCCTGAAATAACAGATGATATGTTAAATGTCGATGATGATACATCAGATGATGAGACTTCACAGGAGAAAGAAAACGTTTCTGAGAAGAGAGATTTTGATCATGTGACATCATTTATCGAGCAGGAAATAGCCAAGATGACAGCAAAAAATCCGGGACTGGAGAAGAAGCTGGATATGGCTAAGACAAGAAAAATGCCGGATATTTCATTGCCGGAGGATTTAGACAGCGAAGAAGATGACTCGAAATTGAAAGAAACAAAACATATAAAAGAGCTTACAAGCGAACAGAAAGCTATATTTTCATATTTCATACCGGTAAAGGGTATGGAGGATCAGATCTGCAAGGCATATAATGCAGTGCTTGATCATTTCAACAGGAAAGAAAACGCATCCACAGGCAACCTTATTATACAGGGAGAGCAGGGTTGCGGAAAGACAATGCTTGCTACAAGCTTTATAAAGGTATTACAAAAAGATGGTGAACAGCTTACAGGAAAGATGGGCAAGATTGATGCTGCCGCACTCAATAAAAAGGATGTGCAGCAGGTAGTCAGAAAGATAACAGGAGGCTGTCTCATCATAGAAAGAGCCGGTGACATCGACCGCAGCATAGCTGCCCAGCTATCATTTTTGATGGAGCATGATATTACAGGAACACTCTATATACTTGAGGATACATCAAAGGGTATAAAGAAGGCTCTCTCAATGGATGAGGGCTTTGCATCCAAGTTCACGGAAAAGATATCGGTTCCTATTTTTACAAATGATGAACTCGTATTGTTTGCCAAATCGTACTCTGCAGAGCTTGGGTACAAGATAGATGAGATGGCTATTCTGGCATTGCATAACAGAATCAGCAATATTGAGAGGATAGACCAGGCTACCACTCTGACAGAGGTCAAGGATATAATTGACGAGGCCATAGACAGGGAGGCTCACAGCGGACTTAAGAAGGCTATAAGTATTCTGACAGCCAGGCGATATACAGATGATGACCGAATTGTACTCAAAGAGGATCATTTCAGGGAAAAATAAATACTTATGGGGGGTATATATATGTGTAATTTTACAGCAATGGATTGTTACCTGTTTGGTCAGGCAACACACTATGATATCTACAAGAAGATGGGTGCTCACTTAGCTGTGCGCAAAGGAAAAAAAGGAGTGTGCTTTGACGTCTGGGCGCCACATGCGAGGGAAGTATACGTGTTTGGTGAGTTTAACGACTGGAATGAGACCAGTCATGAGATGAAGCGTGTAGAGCCGGAAACCATGGGAGTGTATGAGCTTTTTGTACCGGGAGCGCAAAAGGGTCAGATGTATAAGTTTATTATAGTCACTGAACAGGGTGATAAGCTGTACAAGGCGGATCCATACGCAAACTACGCAGAGCTTCGTCCGGGAACAGCGTCAATCATCACAGATATCGAGCACTTCACATGGACTGACAAAGAGTGGATGGATAAGAGAGCAGCAAAGTCAGATGCTGATGTATATTCTTCACCTATGGCTATATATGAGTGTCATCCGGGCTCATGGATGAGACATCCGGGCAGGGATGATGAGGGCTTTTATACATACAGGGAGCTTGCAAAATCACTCATATCCTATGTGAAAACTATGGGATATACACATATTGAGCTTATGGGTATTTCAGAGTATCCGTTTGATGGCTCATGGGGATATCAGGTGACAGGCTACTATGCACCTACATCGAGGTATGGAGAGCCTGAGGATTTTGCATACTTTGTTGATCAGTGCCATAAAAATAATATCGGAGTAATCCTCGACTGGGTACCTGCACATTTCCCAAAGGATGCGCATGGACTTGCCAATTTCGATGGAACAGCCACATATGAGTATGCAGACCCAAGAAAGGGAGAGCATCCCGACTGGGGCACAAAGATATTTGACTACGGTAAGAATGAAGTAAAGAACTTCCTTATCGGAAGTGCACTTATGTGGATAGAAAATTACCACGTAGACGGACTCCGTGTGGATGCAGTTGCGTCAATGCTTTATCTTGACTATGGAAAGAACGACGGACAGTGGGTGCCAAACAAGTTTGGAGGAAATAAGAACCTCGAGGCAGTAGAGTTTTTCAAGCATATCAATACACTCATACTTGGAAGAAATCACGGAACTGTAATGATAGCCGAAGAGTCTACCGCATGGCCAAAGGTAACAGGCAAGGTAGAGGAAGACGGACTGAACTTCAGCTACAAATGGAACATGGGATGGATGCATGACTTCCTTGATTATATGAAGCTGGATCCATATTTCCGTAAAAATAACCACAACAAGATGACATTTGCGATGAGCTATAATGAGAGTGAGAAATATATTCTGGTACTGTCACATGATGAGGTGGTACATCTGAAGTGTTCTATGCTCAACAAAATGCCGGGCTTAGAAGGGGATAAATTCAAGAACCTCATGGCAGGATATGCATTTATGATGGGACACTGTGGAAAGAAGCTTCTTTTCATGGGACAGGAGTTTGCACAGAAGCAGGAGTGGAGTGAGGAAAGAGAACTCGACTGGTATCTGCTTGAGAATCCGGAGCATAAAAAGATCCAGAACTGGGTAAAGGAGCTGCTTCACCTCTATAGGAGAAACCGCTGTCTGTATGAGCTGGATTCAAGCTGGGAAGGCTTTGAATGGATAAATGCAAACGATGCAGACAGAAGCATCTTCAGCTTTATCAGAAAGAGTAAGGATGGCAAGAATAATATGCTCTTTGTCATCAATTTCACACCGGTAGAGAGACCTGATTACAGAGTCGGAGTGCCAAAGCACAAGACATATCAGCTTGTTTTAGATAGTGAGGATCCTAAGTTTACCGGCAAAACGGTACAAGAGCCTGTAAAGAAGGCTACAAAGGGCAGAGGCAAGGCAGCAAAACAGTCATATAAGAAGCTGGACTATAAGGCAGTCAAATCAGAGTGTGACGGCAGACCATTTTCATTTGCTTATCCACTTGCGCCTTACGGAGTTGCTGTATTTAAATACTAATATACCGGTAAACAGCAGGGTAAAGGACCGCGCCAATTTAAGGCGCGGTCTTTATTTTTGCGTATTATATGTCGATATAAAATAAAAAGATAACTATTCAGAACCACCCCCTCACATATGAGCAAAAAATATCCATAAATAAAGGCTGCAGAGATGGTATATATGCAGGGCACGGAGCAGGAAATATGCAGATAGAGAATTTGATTAATAAAAGCACAGATACGAAAAATACGGACACAAAAACCATAAATGATATGACAGCGGGTATGCGTGTGTCAGACTACATAAAGACAGACAGCAGTGACAATATGTCAAAAAAGGCGGCTGTTGTCGGTTCGTCAAACTCTGTTGATATGTCGGATACGATATATGCAAGACCACAGGCTAAAAACGAAGCCGGGAACAACGATGGCACAGATATGGCAGAAAATCTGCTAAATGACATGAATCAGACCTCAGAAAACAGGCGAAATGATATGATTGTCACTGCAAGCACCACCACGAGTGATGATTACAAAGCTGCAAAGGATGACGGCTACGATGTCATTGTCACTGAGACCGATAAGATAAAAGCAGTGCTGGCAAAGGCAGGTGTAGATATATCCATATATGGAGATGATCTGAGCATGGAGCAGCTTACAGACATCACGGGAAGCCAGACTGAAGCGGCCATGCTTGTCAATCAGATGAAAGCATATGATATTCCTGCTACAGATGACAATATAAAGGCAGGTACAGATGCCATAGACCGGGCAAAGAGCCTTACAAATATATCCAATGAGACAAAGGCATATTTGGTCAGAAATAACATGAATCCGACGGTTTCCAATGTATACAAGGCTACGTACAGCAGCAGTCAGGTACAAGATTACAGGCAGAAAACCAAAATGACGGAGATATCAGATGAGCTGTTTGATGAGCTTAAGCCACAGCTTAAACAGATATTAGAGGAAGCTCATATAGACAGTAGTGATGAGAATCTGAATCAGTGCAGATGGCTGATAGATGAAGATATAGCCGTTACACCTGACAATGTGCTGCTTGCGAATCAGATAGACGGCATTACCGCAGCAGGAGAAAATGTGAGCAGTGATTTTTATGCAAGGGCAGTGACAGAAGCACTGGCAATGGGAAAAAAGGCTACAGATGCCACTATGTCACAAGATGGTCTGACATTTGACATGGCAAAGAAAGCCTGTGATGTATTAGGTGAGGCGACCGCAGATGACATTGTCACATTAGAGTCAGATAACATACCTGTCACGATAGAGAATCTGTCAAAGCTTATAGCTGCAAGGGGCAAGGATAGTGCAGCATCGCAAGCCTCAGCAAATAAAGCTGCGGATAATCAGATTACAGACAGCCGGGAAGCAAGGCTTGTGACAGCTCAAAGAAAGCTTGAGGAAGCGAGACTTTCCATGACAGCAGAAGCCAACCTTTCACTCATAAAAAAAGGAGTTTCAATAGACACAGAGCCTATTGAACGTGTAGTGGAGCTGCTTAAGCAGCAGGAAAATAAATACTACGGAGCGCTGTTTGGTGAGAGTAGTGTAGAGGCATCTGATGATAGGGTACGTATGTACAATAATGTCTGTGATATTTTCAATCAGATGAAGCAGCAGCCGGCTTATGTACTGACCCTGGAATCCGCTGATGACCCTGTGTATGAGCTGTATACAGCAGGCAAAGCAATGAAGCAGTCATTAGAAGCAGCAGCCTCAGGATATGAGACTCTTATGACATCACCGCGGGCAGATATGGGAGACAGTATATCAAAAGCATTTCAGAATGTGGATGATATACTTAAAGAGCTTCAGATAGATACATCTGAAAGCAATCGCAGGGCTGTGCGGATACTTGCGTACAACAGTACCGACATCACAGAGGACAATATAAAGCAGATAAAGTCTGTAGATGAGCAGGTGCAGAGAGCATTCAGCGATATGACACCGGCGGTGACGATTGAGATGATAAAAAGAGGCATATCACCGCTTGATATGAGCATGAGTGACATAAGTGAAACTGCCAGACGGATAAAATCAGAAAATCCTGACGAAAGGGATGAGAAATTCAGCGAGTTTCTCTGGAAGCTTGAAAAGAAAAATGAAATCTCAGAGGAGGAAAGAGACTCATATATAGGCATATACAGGCTTATTTCACAGGTGGAGCAGTCAGATGGTGCTGTGATAGGCTCACTTGTTAATCAGGGAGCAGATATTACAATGAAAAATCTGCTTACAGCGGTCCGGGTACGAGGAAAGAGTGCCATGGACTATAAGGTGGACGATACCTTTGCCGGAGTGGACAGTGTAAGCAGGGGCATTAAAATTGACTCACAGATAGAAAGCGCATATCATACAAACTGCCTAAGGGATGTGCTTGATACACTTTCACCTGAGAAAATGGAGTTTGTGCAGTATGACAGCTGGCTTGATATGACTCCGGAGCAGTTAAGGCAGGCTGTATATGAGGCCAACGAGGATAACGCACTGTCAGAGCAATATGCCACAGAACAGCTAAGACAGTTCAATCAGGCAGTTTCGGTGCCTGAGAACGTATATGCTTTTCTAGAGAAATATGATGTAAAAACAACCGCGGTAAACCTCATGGCTGCGTCACGGCTAATGAAAAATCCGTCAGAGACAGTAAGAAATCTCTGGGAGCGTGGAGACAGTGCTACGGCAAGGGCTCTTTTGGATGAGACTCTCAGACGGTTTTCTGAGTCGGTCAAAAATCCAAAGGAGCTTGCGCAGGCGCAGGAAACGCTGGCTGATACAGCAGAGCATGTTATGGATTCGATGATTATAGAGGATAGGCACACAGGCTCAATAGACCTCAGACAGATGAAGCTATTATGCAGTCAGCTAAGGATAGCTTCAAATATGTCGAGACAGGAAAACTATATTGTACCAATAGAGACTGCAGACGGGGTCACAGGTATGAAGCTTAGCATAGTAAGAGGTGAAGATAAAAAGGGACTGGTTGACATATTCCTTGAGGATAAAAAATGCGGCAGGGTAGCTGCATATTTTGAGGCAAAGGAAAACTCAGTATCTGCTATGATAGTCACAGACGATGAGCAGACTAAAAAGCTGTTTGAAGACAATATCACCATGTTTGAGGCAGGAATAAGTGATGGTGAACAGCGTGTGCGCATAGATGTGGCACTGGAGCATGATATATCTGCAAAAGAGTCTAAGATGTCAGATATGAAATCAAATACTGAGTCAGATAATGAGACTAAAAAGCAGCTTGATGGCAGCGAAAGTGTTCAGACAACCAGACTATATCACATCGCAGAGCAGTTTATTGTAAATGTCCAGAGGGTGATTGCGCAAGATAGTCTGTAACACCGATATATATTGCATGTGCCAGAGCATCCCGGTAGTCATTGTCAGAAAGAAGAAGTGTCTCAGCAGGGTTACTCAAGAATCCACATTCTACTATTACGGTCGGGGATGTGGATTTTTTTAGTATAAAGTAGTCTTTGTTGGGCTTGATGCTTCGTGGCTTTGCAACACAAAGAGAGGTATTTAAAGCTCCAAGAACAGAGGATGCAAGCTCTTTTCCGGTATCAGAGTCGGCATAGTAGAATACCTGTGGCCCACTGCTTGAATTGTCCTCAAAGCTGTTTTGATGAATACTGATGCTGACAGCCACATTGCTTTGAGACATCAGTGCAGCTCTCTTTGTCAGATCATCGGTTTTTGGATGTTTAGAATTATCCGGGGCGAGATCACAGTCGGTGGTTCTTGTCATGACAACAGTAAAGCCACGATTTTCAAACAGCTGTTTAAGAGCCATTGCAATACTCAGGTTGACATCCTTTTCCATGACACCGGAGGCAGAAATCTTACCGGGATCACTTCCACCGTGTGCTGATTGTAGTTTACGCAAATTGTGATATGTATTCCCCAGTATATATGGGGAGTTAGAAATGTATTGAGATTAGATAGCCTTTTTCTCCAAGTCCTCACAGTAAACGCTTGAAAATAAATGTTCCAATTCATTTCCGAAGTTGTATGAGATTTTAAGTTTGCGGTTTTCATAAACTGTTATCTGGTCTATCATTTCCACAATAATATCTCTGTCTAATTCTTCAATGTCTTTCAGTTCCAACAACCGCCTTAACCACGGTGTTTCAAAAACATCTTCTGTTACACTTTCCTTTTTCTTTTCTTCCAGCGTTTCAATCTGTTTGGAGTAAAGCGTTTCTTTTTGTTGATAGTCCTCTCGATAAGAAAGAAATTCTTCTTTAGAAATCAGTTCGTCTTTGTAATCTTCATAAATTGCCTTTTGCAGTCTCTTTACTCTTTCAAGCTCTGTCTTTAACTTTGTCAGTTCTATGTCTGTTGATTTTCTGATTTTCGGAGCTGTGAAAGATTGTAATTTTACAAGTTCCTGCAAATTCTCTACATTGCTGATAATCTGCTTTAAATCTCCCAGTACAATATCATTCAATACTTGAAATGGGAGAGTATGCGGAGTGCAGTAATTTTTTCCGCTTCTTTTATAAGTTCCACAATAGAATGAGTAGGACTTACTTCCGTCAGCATGTTGCCACAAATTTTTCATCATTGCCCGACCACAATCGCCACACTTGATAAAACCTGCAAAGATATTTTTGTTTGTTTTCAAATCAATATCTCTATGCTTTTTCGTCAGCAGTTTTTGTACCTTATCCCAAAGTTGATGGTCTATAATCGGTTCATGTGTATTTTCAACCCTTATCCAGTTTTCTTTATCAACTAGGCGTTGTTTGCTTCTCATACGTTGATGTTTCTTTCCTTGCACCATGTTTCCAATATAAAGTTCATTTTGCAACATCACGTTAATAGTGGAATATGTCCAATAGGAAGTTTTCTCTAAACGAGTACAATTCTTATAGTTTTCGCCATTTAGTTTTTTATATTCAGACGGACAAAGGATACCCTCTGCATTTAATATTTTTGCAATGCTCTGTTTTCCTATCCCTTGTGCGTACATACTGAATACTCGTTTTACAACTTCGGACGCATATTCATCAATCACAAGCTTATTCTTATTCGCAGGTGATTTATTATAGCCATAGCTTGTAAATGCTCCTATAAATTCTCCAGCCTTCTGTTTTGATTTTACAGTCGCTTGAATTTTATTAGAAATATCTCTTGCATACTGTTCATTGAATATATTTTTAATAGGAAGCAACATATCGTATGACTGCTTCATACTGTCAATGTTATCTGTTACAGAAATAAAACGGACATTAAGCTCTGGAAATATTCTTTCCAAATAACGCCCAGTATCAATGTAATCTCGTCCGAAACGGGAAAGGTCTTTTACAACAACACAATTTACCTTGTTATTTTCAATGTCAGCAATCATTCTATGGAAGTCTGGTCTATCGAAATTCGTTCCCGTAAAACCATCATCAATATAAACATCATATAAGATAAAGTCGTCATGCTTGTTCACATATTCTGTTAAAAGTTTTCTCTGATTTCCTACACTATCGCTTTCTTCCTTATCTCCGTCCTCTCGTGATAATCTGATATAAACAGCTGCATTAAATAAGTTTGACGCTTTTTGATAAATCATTTTTCCACCTATTCAACTGCCGTACCTATAATAATATCATACAATAAAGTACGGTTTCTTTCCATGATTTTCAAAGGTTTTCCCCTCTTGATATGCGTTTTTAATATGAGATTTCACGATACGGATAAGTAATTCTTCTACAGAAAATTTACATAAAAATTCTCGTTCTACAATATATTGTGCAGGTTTTTTTTTAGTCAATGTATCAGCTCCCTTAATCAACTATCTATTCTCAACATACGCACATAGGCTTATCCAATATGCGTATTTTTCACAATGTTACAGAAGCAAACAGATGGTATTGGAAAGCTTTGTTAGTATCTCAACTATTCCCATTCTTGTGGGCAGAACTGCACCATATCGGTACGGAAAGGTGTGATTTGTTGCAGGAATTTGAAAAGATTTGAAAAAATTTTCGGATACAAAAAAGCCCGCACAAAACATGAATTTTGTGCGAGCTACTGGGATAGTGTATTTAATTGTAGATAGTATGCTGTTAAATCAGATTTGAATATATCGAATTGTACTTAAAGCTTAAAGGCACATTCATCACTCCATTTTTGGTTTGGATGTTTCAATGTAATAAATATGTTCCTTGTTCCACTGTTTTAAACAAAAACAAAATTCGATAACAGCCAAAGCAATATTATATGTATGGGATAGAAAATATAAAAGAGATATTTACACTTTTTCCCTCGTTGATGATTGTATGATAGTATTAGCGGAAGAGCAAGAACCATAATCCACTGATACTGAATTGTAAATATATTCCCTCCTACATCCATAGGAGAAATTCCACCTATTACAGACAATAGATATTCCATGCCATGGGAAAGCCCTGTTCCTATTATCGGAATTAATTCCTTGATTTTCCATAAAATAATGGGAACAATATTAGTGGACATAAAAAACATATACACAATAACAAATATCATATACGACAGAATAAGTCTTTTCTTGTTGTCATAAGCTAAATACATTATAATTCCTAAAACAACAAAAATAAGTCCACCTTCCGCTGTAAACACACTTCCCAAAAGAGCTGGTATCAAATAGAAGCATGTTGTTTCCGTATACATATTACTAATTGAACTCAGATAACCACATACTATACATACAATAACTTGATAAGCGATATATAAACTTAGTACTTTTATCCAGGAAACAGCCTTTTGGTTTTTTCTTAATTCTAAGATATAACATATGCATGCAACGATAAATAATGTTCTAAAGAAATTTAATTCAATTTGTGTACTCATTTGAATAACAGCCATCACAATACTTGCTAAATATAGCCTCAATATATACATCCGCTTAGAACTAGTATACTTTACGCCATTAACAACACCAAAAATAAAAATAGGTGCAGCGATTCGTCCTATCCAATGTAACGGTAAAGACATTGGCAAATCAGGAAAGAAATAAGCTATATGGTCTAAAAACATAGCAATCATAGCTATTATTTTTAACTGAAATATATTCATTAACAATACTCCTTGATTTTATTTTAAAAATATGATATTATAAATTAATTAAAAAAACAAGGTGAAAGGAGAAATTTCATGTGTAAGATATCCAAAAAAAATATTTTCGCTTCTTTATTGGCAGTGTCTATGATTTTCACAATGATGTCGACAACTGTTGTTCATGCTCAGTCAGTTAAAGATGGAAGTAATGAGGTAACCGTTACACCAAATGTTGGAGTTTCTTATGTTTCTCCAGAAGAAACTATTGAAACAAGAGGTACATCAAGACCTAGTAAGGTATGGAACATCAAGAGTAAAGGGCAATACGATTTTGCTGGTTCCTCTCATTATCAAAACTTGTATACTAATTATAAGTTTACAGGAAAAACGAGTTATAAGGTTTATGTAGAGAACACCGGAGATAATCCAATTACTGTGACAGCTAAAAGGCTTACTAAGACTTATGGCTCTACAAAAATTAGTGCTGGTAAAACTGGTTCTTTTGAGTTTTCTAATATTAAAAGCGATACTGAGTTTTATATTGTTTTTGAAGGAAATGGATACTCATTTAGCGGATATGTAAAATAACTTAAATACAGAAGAGAGTAAACGTTATGCTTGCTCTCTTTTTATATTAGAATCCTCCAGCTGCTACCCTTATGTAGAACAAGCTCATACTGCGATACCTGAGTCGCCTTTGTCTGATTATTAAGAAATTATACGGCAACGCGTGCTTTCACATTGCTTGTCTGTTCTCTCTTAAATTTCTTCTTTTTCTTATATTTTCGTTGTTTTCATCACTTGCGTTATCTACAACCTCCATGCCCCGGGTCAATTACAATAACGGTGGAATTAGTGTTTTTGCCAGTATTTTTTGCAAGAGCACAGACACCTCTTCCGAGGTAGAAGGACAAGATAAAGAGAGCTAAAATCAGGCAGTATTTGTTTTTCTTTAAAATGTACATATATTTTTTCATATAAGATACCTATAAAAAACCCGATGCGCATAGAAGGCATCGGGTGTGTTTGTATATTATATGATTGGCTGATATCATTTATAACCGATAAAAGGTACTGCCTGATTTGGCAGGCATATACAATCAGTCAAGATACTTGATAACAGTATCCCAGACAGATGAATTTTCAAAGCCAAGCTTCCAGAATGCTGCACCGGCGAGCTTATTGTCGTCGACGAGCTTGAGCCTTTTCTCTAAGGATGTGCTGTCCTCGAGCCATACCTTGTACAGCTTGTTGGATGCAGACCACTCAGCGTAGTTCTGGCCTGATTCCTCATCAAGAGAAGCTGTGGCATTGTTTGTGGCAAGCTGTGCGGCAGCTGCGTCCATACCATATACCTGTGAGGCAACAGTGTATTTTGACTGATCCTCGGTATCAGTCACGGCATCATCGTCCTCCTTTGGAGTGAGCTCCCATATTCTGGTATAAAATGGCATACCGAGAATAATCTGGTCAGCGGGAACCTCCTTCAGAGTGGCTTCAACACCCTCAGTTACCCATGGAATGGAAGAAACCGAGCCGGCATCAGAGCCCTTATAGTGCTCATCGTATCCCATGATCACAATATAATCGGCAAAATTTGCCATATCAGAGCGATTGAAGAACTTGTTGAAGCTGGCAGGTACGGTGACATCAACTGAAAGTGATATACCGTTATTGTGGCACTTTATTGCAAGCTCTCTGATAAACTCGATGTAAGAGTCTCCATAGGCTGCCTCTGTGATATTTTCAAAGTCGATATTTACACCATCAAGCTCATAGTTAAATGCAGCCGACATAATCTGATTGATCAGGGTAGTTCTCGTGGATGTATGTGTGAGCACATATGCTGCATCTACATCAGTATTTTCAAAGTTACTGAACAGTCCCCATACCTCAATGCCTTGGGAATGACAGTAGCTGACATAATCCTTGCTCGCTATATCTGCAAGATTACCGTTGTTGTCGTTTAAGTAAAACCATGTTGGTGACATTACATTTATGCCCTTGGTAGATGAAATTACCTTAGCAACCTTACTGTTTGCTGACTGGCTGGTTACCTGATTCCAGGCAAGACAGATATCCTTATCCTTCTTGATATGTGTAAAGGTCTCTTCCTCATAGTCAGGATTTGTAAGCTTGGTCTTTTTGCTCTCGGACATAGCCTTACTCTTTATATATCCAATGATGCCGTCCTCTGTGGCAACCTTATCCCACTTGTCACCGGAATCAAGGATTGTAAGCGTATCATTCTTTTTCACCTGTTTTAAAATAGGACTCTTTATGCCACCCTTTACGCGGACCTGGGTAGACTTGTTTACAGTGGCACTGTCTATTTCATCCCATTTGCTTGTGATGACGACGCGTGCCGGGTCATCATATGACTTAAAGGTGATATTGGAGTACTGCTTTACATAATCCAAAGCGATAAGCGCAGAGTCAGAGGTAGCCTTCACAATCGGATAGCCAAAGTCATTGGTCTGCTTTGTGACACTGTAGCTATTGCTGTCAGCTGCAGCTGAGATGATATCAGATGCAGTTGTGTAAAGAAGCACATTCTCATTTGCATCCCAGTAAAATCTGGAATTTAATGAGTCATGAACAAACCTGTAATCAACGTATACTTTGTCATCTATTATTTTAGCCTTGTAATCGGATAGCTCATTATCTACAATGAGAGCAGCCTCATCATCAGAAGAGATATTGAAATACTCCTTCAGATCCTCTGTCTTTTTCGTAGGGGTGTATTTATTGATAAGAGCAGTTATACCCATTATTATTACAACGAGGATAATAAGTCCGGTTACTATAAGTGCAGGCAATACTTTCTTTTTCATGTGTAAAAATCCTTTCCTATTATTTGATGTCTAAATTGCTTAAGCTAATTATACCATTGTGAAAAAGCTTATTCAAATAATATGAAATAAATTTGTAATAAATTAAGAAATTCTTTTATGCATTTTGGCGCGGAAGGAGCAAAAGAGTCCCCCGCGCACATAGCTTTTCTTTTTAAAATATGTCTTTTGGTTGTCTTTTTGCATTTAAACGGGGTAAAGGACCAAAAATATGCTGACAT
>ERZ1026874.414-NODE-414-length-27077-cov-9.259825_pt1 | contig 27077 bp, 22 predicted proteins | sample MGYA00380167_ERZ1026874 | MGnify/ENA primary metagenome ERZ1026874 (study PRJEB33269, sample SAMEA4719803) | human gut metagenome | biome: human-associated habitat; feature: organic feature; material: feces | place: Cameroon | collected 2013-10 ...
GATTTGTATTTTCCAAGATAATTAGTTCCACAAATCCATAAAATTTTATCATTATCTTTATATTTTATTAATAGTTCTTCACAATAATGAAAAAAACTAACTTCTGGCAAATTATCATCTTCTAAAAAAATTGCCATTTCTTCACGTTGAAAAATCCATTGAGCTCCTTTTCCAATATTCCCATAAACACCTCTATTTTCAACTGCATAATTTTTTATTACCTCACATTCCCAATCTATCGCTTTCTCGGCAACATCTCTGCACATTTTTGCTTGTTCTTTTTCTTGTTCATTCCTTCCATAGTCAGCCATAAGATATATTTTTCTAGGCTGTACCTCTCGCAATCTGTCGATAATATCTACTACTTTATCCCTTCTAAAAATCAAAAGAACTATCGGTATATTAAATGACATTTTTTTCTCCTCCATTTATAATATCACAAATAAACTGATGTAATCCCTCTTCGTAACTTCGAAAATCAAAAGAATCTATTGCTGTTCTTCTAGCTGCATTACGCATCATTATTATTTCTTTCTCATTCATATTTAAAATATATTTTAATCTTTCCACAATATCCTTTTTCTTTTCTGACTGAGTAATCACTCCATTATAACCGTCCTTCACATATAACCCAATATCACCAGTTATGTTGGTAAAAACAGGTGTACCAACTGCCATACTTTCTGCCAACTTAGTTGGAAATCCTGCATTCGAAGACTCCCTAACAGGTCTCAATATAATACTAAAATCACTTTTTCTTACAACAGTAGGCACTTTTTCTTGTGGGATTTTTCCAAAAAAATTTATTCTATCTTCAAGTTTCTTTAAAATATCTTTTTCTTCTCCTAATTGCTTTTCAACTTGCTCTCGAGACGGACCATAAATATTTAAAATCGGTATAACTTCTGTGTTCTTACCAATGTCATACATTGCTTGAATAAATTCGGCCAACCTATCTTTTCCGCCGCCTAACGTCCCCGCAAAAGTAAAAATTCTCTGCGAACTATTATTACATTCTATCCGATATTCTGAATTTTGGACATCTAAAATTGTTGGAATTCTTATAGTTTTTAAATTATAATTTGCATAATGTTTTTGCAACAAACGACTAATTGCAATTACTCCATCCACTTTTGAATAGTACTTATTCCAGCAGCATTGAAACTGATAGTATCTATAATCTAGTTTTCCAAACCTCCAATTTGACACATCATATTTTTCGCAACTTTCTAAAATAATGGGGATAGAATTTTTTTGTGCCATCTTCAAAATATAAGGGAATCTATCATAAGCTGACCTAGTTATAATTAAATCTGGTTTTTCTGTAATAATATACCATTCTAATAAACGTGAATATTTTATCGGAACCACAAACCTATCTAGTTTTTTTCTCTTTTTCGCTAAATAAAAAATTCTAATATTTTCAAACTGACCAACGTTGTTATAGTTTCTGTATTGTTCATCACTTAAATAATCGCATATTACATCAATATTATGTTTCGTCTGTAAAAATGCCTTGCAAAAATTTTGAGCACGCGACGCATATGCTGTTCCAAAAGGAAATGACTGAGATATTAAAAATACTATTTTCATTATATTCCTTCCTCGTATAATATCTTTTAGATACATAAATACATGTATCTAGTTACCAAATAAATATTGTTCAATAGGCTTAGCAAAGCCCATGATATAAATGTAACAGGCGGGTTCAAATTCAATTTTTTTCCTGTTTTAATCCGATATGCGATTTTCAAATATATTTCGTCATCCATCCAGTGGAAACATCCCCTATGCCCTAGCGAAATAAATAACAAACTTGGATGGTTTATAAATTTTTTTAGATTATTAAGCATAATTTTTACTCCACGATTTCAATATACATTTCTTGATATTTTTTACTCATTTTTTCGGCACTAAAATTATTATGTGCCGAATCATATGCATACTCCCCATTTTTCTGACTTTTATTTTGATACATCATCTCTAATTTATCAATAAAATCTTGGTCTTCATTCTGATGATATAAAAATCCAATTCTATCATCTACTTCAAAGATTTCTTTATGCTGTTCAATATCCGAAAGAATAACTGGCAGTCCTGTTGCCATTGCTTCTAAGACTCCATTCGGTAACCCTTCTGATTTGCTAGTCGAAATATATGCATCACATGCTTTCAAAAAATAATTTATATTTGAAACACTTCCTCGAAAGTCGATTTTCGGATTAGCTCCATATTGTTTTTTCATTTCTTCCAGCTCCGGTCCTCCACCTAGCATAAGCAAGTATGAATGTTTCTCTTTTTCAAAACATCTGATATAATTTTTTAGAAGAAATGGAATATTTTTTCGCTCAATAAATTGACCCGTATACACCCAGATAAATGCATCTTGCGGTAATCCAAGTTCTTGTCTTATTGTCAACTTTTCTTCATAATTAGGCATTTTATATTGTTCAATGTCTACTCCATTCCGTATAAAATCATAAGAAAGATTCAATTTTTTTCTATAAATTCGACTCAAGCTTTCTGAACATGCAATTGTCTTATCACTCTTTTTCATTGCTGACAGTTGCATCTTTGCTAAAATTGTTCCTTTTACTTTTCCAAATTTTGCAGGATAATCATCATATATATAGTTTCTTAAAGTATGTATTTGCTTATACTTTCCTATTTGACTAACTGCATAATCTGGAAATACTCCAACTGTATGAATTATATCTGGTTGAATTTCCTCAAGTTTCTTTTGCAGTGTAGAAGTACGCCCCATTAATATATTCTTTTTTCCTGTTTTAACCAAATAATGTTTTGATACATATGGAAGGTAATCTGACATACGACTATCTTTTTCCTCATCATACATTGTAATAAGAATTGGTTCAAATTGTTCTGAATCAAGATTCTTTATTATATTTAGTGTTTGTTGCGTTGGACCACATTTTTTACATGCAGTCATTAAATATACTATTTTAATTCTATTATTTTTCGTTGTTTTTTTTAATTTTGTAGCTGTTGTATCGCTATATGCAAACTTAATTTTGTCCAACTCTACCATATACAATCCTCGATGTCCTTCATACACCGAGTCAAAACATATTTTCTTACCATCACTGCTCCATCTTGGATGTAAATCACATCTTGTATCGTTATCATATTTGAATGGCGCGAAAACTTTAGCAATTACAATATTAAAATCTTCATTCAGAATTTTTAAAATTGCCATACGTTTCCTATTTGGATATGTATCTGTAACAACTAATTTTTTATCTGGTGAATAACTTGGATGACCATCGGATGTAATATGAGGCCATAATTGTTTATATGCAGGGGTTAAATCCTTCATCAAATAATAACCCGCACCGGTTTCCTTTTTATTTTCAAAAGCAATAATGGTCTGATCATCTTTCCAATAGCAGTGGCTGACCATATCATCATCACTCAAATTATACATCTCAGTTCCATCAACATTAACCGTCACCAAACGACTATATTTGCGACTACCATCAAACCACCGATGTAACACCATAAAGCGTTTTCCATTTGGTGATATCATAATATGATTAACTTTATGCTCTGCTTCTCTCATTTCTTTTCTTGGTTCAAACGTGGCAAAATCTGTATAATTTAAGACTGGACTTATGATATTATCTTTTATATCAATTTTCCAAATACATGGTCCATCTGGGAGTTTATCATTTTTTGTTTTTTCTTCTATATTAGAATATCCATATCCTGGTCTTAATCTGTGTAATCGTGCAAAATCTAATGTCAATGCAAAACTACCATCTGCCGCCACACTATATATTGGCATATCTAAAATACGTTCTTTACTAGTAAATACATTCAGAATTATCGACACAAATTTTCCATCACGAAAATCATTATAAATAATTTCTTTGTCATAATCAGGTCCTAACCATTGAGCCATACACCCTTGTTGAACATTCCATGAATGTGTAACAGCAATTTTTTTTGCATTATTATGATTGGCTGTGTCAATTAATAAAATATCTGCACTTTCACTTGGTGCCACACAACTCCAAGTATTCTTTGCTCTCAAGCAAAGAACATATCTACCAGTAATATCCCAGGGTGATTTATCATAATATCCAAAAAAGTATTCATGACTAGAATCTTCTGGTGACAGACGGATAATCTCACCTTCATAACTCTTTTTTTTAGAAAACGTATACATTGTACGCTGATAAATTCTTTTTGCTTTACGTTTTAATGCCGGATACTTATTTAATTGTTGATTTATTTTCTGTTCTATGCTCATATAATTAAATCCTCTTATTATTTTCTCAATATTTTTTTGAACATAAATTGACGTATCTTGTTTGGCGCTAAAGCAGAACATACTCTAATAAATACAGATTTTAAATACTCTACTTTTGTAATATAACCTGCATCATACATTTTTTTAAAAAGTTCTATTTGTATTTGAACATATATTTTCCCTGAACGGCGCTTAAACAAATTACTATCCGCCCTCATCCATACAAGCGATTCTTGAATGTTATAACCTTTCATTCCCGCAATTAACATATCTATCCATAAATAATAGTCTTGCATATATCTGACATTCGAATAATTTCCTGCTTTTAATACTGCTTCTTTTCTATACATTACTGAAGGATGATTAAATGGGTTTCTCGTTTTAGAAAAAGAAATTATTTCGTCATTAGTTTCAGGAACAACTCTTTTTGCATCTACAATATCCGGAGTGGTTGAAAATTCTTCTATAACACTACCTACAATACTAATTTCCGGATGATTCATTAATACTTCCAATTCTTTTTCACATCGATAGGGGTTACTTATATCATCACTATCCATTCTTGCTATTATAGCATTTTTACACTCTTTTACTCCCACTTGCAACGCATGTCCCAGTCCGCCATTTTTTTCGAAACGAACTACTCGAATCTTTTCACCATACTGTCGTTGGGCGTCATTTATAACCTCGTTCAATTCCTGCGTCAGCGGACCATCACATATGAGTACAAAATCATTTGTTGGCACAGATTGATTCATCATACTTTTTATGCTTGTCTTTAAATATTCAGCCTTCTCCTTTTTATAAACCGACATCAATACTGAATAATTTTCATAATCATTTTTCTTCATTTTATAATACACTCTCATTCCATGAATTTATTTTTTGAGGTCTTTCTCATCTCTAAATATCAGCTCTTCGTTTCCTTCTCCGACACCTTCTGTACTCTCCTTGCTTGTCAGTATCTTCACTGTCGCAAGCATAATCGTAAGGTCTTCCAAGATGCTTGGTTTGGAGATATACATAAGATCCATCAATAATTTATCATAGAAAGTTGTATTATACTTTCCATATACCTGAGCATAACCAGTAAGTCCTGCCTTTGCCTGAAGACGAAGTCCGAATTCCGGCACTTCTTTTTCAATCTCTTTTTGAAGTTCCGGTCTCTCCGGACGAGGTCCCACCAGACTCATATCTCCTTTTAAGATATTGAGGAGCTGTGGAAGTTCATCTAATCTGCATGCACGAATAATGCGTCCAACCTTTGTAATTCTTGGATCATTTTCTCCTGCTGACAGAACTGCTCCACTGTATTTTTCAGCATCTACTCGCATACTGCGGAATTTTAAAATTTCAAATACTTTTCCATCTTTTGTAAGTCTCTTTTGCTTATAAAATGCCGGACCTCCATCTGACTTCACAGCAATTGCCGTAATTAGGAATAATGGAGATAATACAATTGTTGCTATTCCCGATACTACAATATCCATCGTTCTTTTAATGATTTGATATTCTATCGATGGCTTATATCTCTGAGTTTTCAAAATTGGTAAGTGTAACATATGTATCTGTTCCGATCCACGCATCATAACATCTGCAATTCTCGGAATCATAAAAAGTTTGATTTTATGACTGATACAATGTTTTAATATGATATTTCTTTCGCGAGAATGTATCCCACACAAAAATGCGGCATCAAATTCTTCCATTACTTCCAGCTTATCCATAATACTTTCCACTGGATAAACCGTCTTGATATTAAATCTCTTTTCAAGTCCATATGTATGAATAAGATTTTCCATTCCCATTCGTTCGTCATATATCACGATTGTACGAAGCGGAGGATGTGTAGAAAAATAACTTTTATGCATAACATATGTCCATATTACTCCTATAACGCACTGACCACCCCAGGTAATAAGTCCCGGAATCAGATTCGGTAAATGGATAGATAACATCCAAATCAGGATATACATAATAATATCCGTAATCATGGTTGCCAACACTTCGCCAAATATAACATCTCGAATCTGTAAGATAGATACGCGAAAGCAATCCAGCCTTTCTTCAAAATAATAACAAATTAAAAAGTATGTTATCATAACAAGCACGCTAACCTGCTTTGATCCGACTGTTGTGGTTCTCGGTTCATAATGTAATGTCCAGCATATTAAGAATGGAATCATCAACAACACGATATTTACCATTTTTACAACTGCAAATGGAATTTTTTTCATTCCTTAAATCCTCACTTATTCTCTTTTCCTATACTATTTCTCTGTTAATACTTTTTGCATCTTATCACTTACATTTGCTACCACTGCTTCATCCGGCCACATCACATATAACAGCTGCGATCCAGATGAATAACAAGCCTGTGTATCTCCCCTACCAGATGCCACCTGCGACTCAATATTCCAGCTTGCTCCGTCATTAAGCTGCATATTAATGAATTTTGCCATCTCATCCGATGTCATATTCGTCTCTACACAGTCGCTGACCGTTGCCAGGATCTCATTAGCACTCTTAATGATTGCCGGAGATGTGGCTTTCTGAATAATCGCAGTCAATACCGCTTCCTGATCTTTACCGCGCTGGTTATCTCCCTCTGCAAAGCTATGCCTCTCTCTTGAGAACGCCAGTGCCTGTGCACCATTCATATGATTTACGCCTTTGTGGAAGCTATATCCACCTGCTTCAAATTCCACTTCCGAATTCACATCCACACCGCCAAGTGCATCCACTATCGTCTCCAGGGAAGTAAAGTTCACACGCGCATAGTAACTGATGTCAATTCCATACAGATTCTCAAGCGTTGCCATAGAAGCATCTACTCCATAGATACCCGCATGTGTCAGCTTATCCCTTGCATCGCCTGATACACCCGGAATCGTCACATAATAATCTCGAGGTGTCGTTGTGAGCAGGATCTGCTTTGTATTCGGATTCACCGTCATAATAATATTCACATCACTTCGGCTGTTCGTTGTGATCGGTCCAGATACATCGATACCACTGATAAACACATTGAACGGTTCCTGCACATCTGCTTTTTTCTCTTCTTTTAATTTTGTCTTTATTCCATACTGATACAAAACACGAACCTGATCTGAGAACCCTTCAACCGACTCATCGATCATACTCATATACCCCTCATTGAACACCGCCGCATCCACATTTCCATTCAGGAGTGCATTTGCCTCATCCGTCAATGATTCGTATTCTTCAGTCTTCACATCTTTGCCGACTTTCTTCTCGATGTCCTTGATCATCTTATCGGTATTCTTCTGATCAACTGTCGTCTGATAACCGAACCGGTAATCCTCGGCATCTTCGATGTTCTTCGCAGAATCACCTTTCTTCACGACCACGACCATGTTATCCGTCTTGTAGGTAGCTCCGCCGACTTTCTTAAGTACATCATCGGTCTTCATCATTCCCATACTGATCGCTGCCAGTATGATCGTCATCAGTAGACTGATGATCATACCCGTATAGCGCAGCACCTTATTCTTCGGATACTGCAGGATATGTGTCGCACCGAAGAGTACTGCCAGTGCCCCGATCAGAAAGATCAGGTACTTCTTCGGCAGCATCCCGCTGCCTGCCACAGTCACGATGCAGATCACCGATACAAGAAGCTGGATCAGTGTGATCAGTTTTCCTATCAGGTTCTTTCTTTCCATTTCCAGAAGTCTCTGTCTCATATCATTCATCCTTCGTCTGTTACTGTACAGTCAGTGTAAATGTGATCGGATCCGAGGTATTACCGTCACTGTCCTGTACGTAATACTGTAATGTATAGGTTCCTGCCTGGTTCACATTGTAATTACCGTCAATATGAAGTCCGCGGAACAAGGTGTCTCTGTCGTCTTTGTCGTCCACTGCATCGGTCACTTCATTCAGCGCATTGAATGATGTGCCTCTGGCTATCGTCTTCGTTTCTTCGGCAAGCTTCATTGCCGGACGTGTACCATTCGGCTGCAGAGCCGCACTCTGCTGGTCTATGCTCTGCTCGTCTATGCTCTGCTCGTCGGCTGCCGCTGCATCCTGTGCGGTCTCTTCTGCCGCATCGCTGTCTTCTGCTGTCTGATAAGTCACTTCCCGTCTTGCTGTTCCTACATTTTTCGCTTTGTCTGTGACACCGTAATAGACAACAGCCTTCTTCTTACTGACCGGCACGACCTTTTCTACGAACACCTCATTGGTCAGATCTCCGTCTTTCTCATCCTGTGCCGTCACGCCTTCCAGAAGCTTTCCGTAGTCTTCTCCTTCTGTATAGGCAATCTTTTTACTCTGGTCTACTTTTATCTCCGGTGCAGTGCGGTCCTGATTCTTATAGGTCATATATCCTGCACCCGCCAGTGCTATACATCCGGCCGTCAACAGACCGGTAACCATGCGCTGGTTCATACGCTCACCCTCTATTTCTTTCCGTTTTCTCCGTAACTGCCATAGTAATTACTGTAGTATTTACCATAATACTTGTTCTGTTTCATATCTACTTTATTCAATACCACACCGAGGATCGGGCAGTCTGCCTTCTCCAGCTGTTCTTTTACCACTCTGGCGAACTTGTAGCTGATCGTCTTCGCTGAGATGACCATCACAGATGCGTCTGAAAATTTTGCAATGATCGCCGCATCGATAACGTTTCCGAGCGGCGGCGCATCGATGATCACATAATCATACGCCTGTCTTGCACCGTCGAGGAAGGCTTCGAACCTTCTGCCGCCGAGCAGTTCTGCCGGGTTCGGCGGAACCGGTCCTGCGAACGTTACGAAGAGATTCGGTTCCTGTGTTCTTAAGATCACTTCTTTTACATCGGCCTGTCCGGAGAGGAAGTGTGTCAGTCCCTTCACTTCTCCTGTGACTCTGTGGCGTCCCATCAGGACGGATTTCCGAAGGTCTGCATCCACGAACAGGACTCTCTTGCCGCCTTCTGCAAGGGATACTGCGAGCCCCATCGACACGGTGCTCTTTCCTTCGTTCGGTGTACAGCTTGTGAATACGATTACTTTCTTATCTGATCCGGAGAATTCGATGTTGGTACGAAGTGTCTTGTATGCTTCGTTACTCCGGAAATCTTTCGTTAGATTCTTTAATACTATCTCTGCCATGTCCTTCTCCTATCTTCTGCTTTTTACAGCATTTCTTGATTCTCTCTGCTGCTTTGCCCTCTTCGGCGCACTGCTTCCTTCCGGGATCGGGATGGAAACCAGTACATTCAGTCCGAGGTACTTTTCTACATCATCCGGAGTCTTGACCGTATCATCTAAGAGGAAGATCAGTACAACGAATCCCATAGATATGACAAGTCCGAGCATTGCACCGAGCATCATGTTCTTCTTAACATTCGGGGAAGACGGGCTGGTCGGAAGGTTCCCTTCTTCTACGGTATTGACAGAATCCGCATTCATGATCTCTGTGATCTGTACGCTGACTGCTTTTCTGAGTGTATCTGCGATCTGTTTTGCTTCTTTCGGATCATCGTCCGTCACACCGATGCTCATGATACGTGTGTCGGTCGGTGTCTCTGTGGTGATCATGCCGGCCAGTTTTTCCGGTGTCATATCAAGCTTCAGCTTGGAGATGGTCTTCTCCAGTACCGGACGGCTTTTTACCAATTCCATATAATCCTTCGTCAACATGCTTCCCGACTGCAATTCCGAATACGTCGCACTGGCAGAAGAATCATCATTCTTTGCCATAACATATAGCTTCGTTACAGACGTGTACTTAGGTGTCACGAACATCTTCGTTCCGACGAACGCTACCAGTGCCATGAATATCGCAGACAGAATAATTATCGTCTTCTTTGCCCATAAGGCACTGAATAATTCCATCAGATCAATGGTAACTTCGTCATCCCGAATCTCCTGATTCATCATTCCATAATTTTCTCGGCTCATCTTAATCTCTCTTCTTCAGCATACTCTTGGCGTTGCTGTAGAATATCCTCCTTGTATAATCTTCTCCGTATCGTTTCTCTACGTGAGCGGCCGCCTTCTTCATCTTCGGCGGTCTGTGCTTTGTATCGTGTGCATCGGTTCCGACGCAGAATACCAGGTCGCGGTTCATCAGCTCTTCGACGAACTTCTTGATCTTACGTCCGGATCCCCCGGTAATGCTGTCTGCATTTACCTGCAGGTTCACACCCATATCGTACAGCTCTTCCGCAAGTTCTACATCTTCGGTGATGCAGTGATAGCGCTCGACATGCGCCAGTATGACTTCGTATCCTGCGAACTGCAGCTGCTGGATCCCCTGTCTGATGTAGCTGTATGTCTGTGAGGGCGGAAATTCTACCAGTACATACTCTCTGCGGTTCATCGAAAGGATCTTTCCTTCTTTTATTTTATCCGCAACATCCTGTCCGAAATAGATTTCCGTTCCAAGGTATACCCGGAAGCGTTCGTCGATCTCGTGTGCTGCTTCGCGCACAAGCTTTGCTTTTTCACGAAGCTTCTCCGCCGGTGCCTTTCCGCGGTGCGGATGGTGGTGAGGGGTTGCTATGATACACCGGATTCCTTCTGCGTATGCGATCTTAAGCATCTTCTTCGTCTCGGCAAGGTCTTTCGCCCCGTCATCGACTCCCGGCAGAATGTGGCAATGCATATCTATGTAACATTCTTTCATCTGGTGGTTACTCCTTTATTCTCTGCTTTTTCATCGGTTTCTTATAAGTTTGAATAAATTCATTATATCTTTTTCTTCTCTGCGCATATTTTTGCGCACCAAAATCCCCCCCCCCGGTATTCTTATCATTTCATACCAATGGAAGGAAGGGTATCTCTCAAGCTCTTCGTATATTTATACATGTTATAAATGTTATGTAATATCTCTATATTCGGTTTTCTGTTTTTGAAACACAAATAACTGGGATTATTATATATCATTTTTTGCCCACATCCCTCATCCATTCATAAACATGTATGATTTTATCATATCTTTAAGCAGGCTTCAACTATGTATCAACAATTTATACAATTTTACCCATTTTTTGTCTTTTTTTCGACATGTTTTATGCGTCCATCTCTTCTTCGTAGTACTTGATCAGTGCCTGGGTACCGAGATCTCCGCAGCCTTCTGCCTGAAGGAGTTCGTAGTTGGCAAGCACCTGGCTTAATACATCCAGATTGAGATTGCTCATGTTCGCTTCGGTAAGGGCAAGTTTCATGTCTTTGACGAAGTGCTTCAGGAAGAATCCCGGTGCGTAGTCTCCTGCCAGGATCTTTGGTCCGAAGGTATCCAGCTGTTTGCTGCCTGCCGCTCCGGTCGATACGGAATCGAGTACGGTCTGAAGGTCCAGGCCTTTTGCCTTCGCATAGGTGAGTGCCTCGCAGACTCCGGATAAGGTGCCTGCGATCATGATCTGGTTCGCAAGCTTGGCGTGCTGGCCGCATCCGGATTCTCCCTGATAGTTGATGTTGGTGCCCATCGCCTCGAATAACGGCATGCAGGCTTCGTAGTCGTCTCTGGAACCGCCGACCAGGATGGAGAGTGTACCGTTCTTCGCTCCGGTATCACCGCCGGTGACCGGTGCGTCCAGTACGTGGAATCCTCTTTTGGTTCCTTCTTCTGCGATCTTCTGGTCCAGCATCGGGCTTGTGGTCGTCATGTCGATCAGGTATGCGCCTTCTTTTGCGCTGTCCAGGATGTTGCCTGCATCGAAGTAGACTTCTTCTACGTCGGTCGGGAAGCCTACGATGGTGATGACTGCTTCTGCGTCTTTTACGCAGTCTGCGATGGTGTCGTGGAATGTGGCTCCTTCGCTGATCACGTCTTCGACTTTGGATCTGGTTCTGGCGTAGATGTGTAATTCGAATCCTGCTTTCATGAGATTGCGGACCATGGATCTGCCCATGATGCCTACGCCGATGAATGCTATTTTGTTCATTGATTTTTCCTCCGTGTGTTAATTACTCTTCTACTTTCTCCACTACTTCGCCCTGTCTCTTGTAGATGCTGTGTGCCGGTACGAATCCTCTGACGCTTGACAGCGGATAGATGTTGCTGTGGCTTCCGATCACGGTTCCCGGATTCAGTACGCTGCCGCAGCCGACTTCTACCTCGTCTCCGAGCATGGCTCCGAATTTCTTAAGGCCTGTCTCGATTCTTTCGTCTCCGGCTTTTACTACGACGAGCTTTTTGTCGGATTTGACATTGGATGTGATGGATCCGGCTCCCATGTGGGATTTGTATCCGAGGATGGAATCGCCCACGTAGTTATAGTGCGGCACCTGTACTTTGTTGAACAGTATGACGTTCTTAAGTTCTGTCGAGTTACCTACGACTGCGCCTTCGCCGACGATTGCATTTCCGCGGATAAATGCGCACTGGCGGACTTCTGCGTTCTTTCCGATGATCGCCGGTCCGTGGATGTAGGCTGTCTGGAATACGGTTGCGGATTTGGCGATCCATACGTCTTCGCCGACCTGATCGTATTCATCTGCCGGAAGGGTCTTTCCGAGTTCTTTGATGAAGCCGCTGATCTTTGGAAGGATTTCCCATGGATAGGTGGCTCCTTCGAAGATGTCTTTTGCGATGGTTTCATCCATGTGGTTGTAGAGTTTTTTGATAGTTAATTGTTCTGACATGTTGGTTCTCCTTTTCTAAATTCGTATTCATCTGCTGCTTTTTCCAGTAATTTAAAATCACAGGATGCATTTTGCAGGATTTTATCATTTCCATTCACAACTTCTTGATAGGTTTTGTTTGCCATTTCTCTAATCTCATCTATTATCAAATTACAATAAACCCATTGTCTACGCAAAAATTCTTTTCTTCCCATAGACTTCGATTCATTAAACTCTCTTTTCTTTATATATTTATCATGAATTGGGAACATATAATTAAATCTTAATGAGCCTTTTACCTGATTGTATTTGTCATCATTCAATTTTATAAGAATATTATTATTCTGCTGTTTTTTATATGACGATATCGGAACATAATATTTGTATTCAGCAATTTCAAGCACTATTCCACATACCATTTTTCTTTCATTGTTATATATTACGTTTGGAACCCTTGTAAATCCCCGCTTATTTTTTTCGATATTTTTCAAATAAGTAACATAGTCCGGATCCACATCATAAAAAAATAATTTCAATCTATTCCTCCTTAGTAAAAAAGAGTAAGGATATATTTCACTCCTTACTCATTCATCATAATTCGCCCTTATCGGTGGCGGAACACCTATCATAATTCGCCTTTTATGGTAGCGGAACACCAAAGAGTTGTCTCTTATAATTATAATATGATATTCCACATAAAATGTCAACGGGAGTTGTCTTTATTCCTTTTATTTTTTACTACGACTCGTCTTTCTCACCGGCTTCTTATAAAACTGCGCTACCTTATCATAGCACGCCCGCATCTGATACTGATTATTCAGTCCCTTTACCGCAAGTGTCCTTCTCGACACGAAATCATCCAGCTTTTTCATATATTCATCTGATGTGATATCTCCGTCTGCCACATACGTCAGACCTTTTTCCCAGCTTGCCGTAAGTTCCGGGTTCAGGAGCGGCCGGATGGAATGGTCTACGACATCGTAGATCATTTCCCCTAACATCGTCGGCGTGACGATCTGAGTCTTTTTATTGAGCGCCAGATATTTATTATTAAATAATTTCTTCAGTATCTCGCCTCTGGTGGCACTGGTGCCGATTCCGCTTCCTTTGATCTGGGCACGGAGTTCTTCATCTTCGATGCGCTGTCCTGCATTTTCCATGGCAAGGATCAGTGAACCGGAGTTATAGCGCTTCGGCGGCGAGGTCTTGCCTTCTTTGATGTCCAGGGACTGCACCGGAAGGGTCATGCCTTTCTTAAGGCTCTGTATCCTGACGAAGAAGTCTGCATCGGTGTCTTTGTCTTCGGTACTGTCTGCGCTGCTATCTGTATTATCGTTATTGTCGTTCTTCCTGCCCGGCACACCTGTTACTTTCAGATAGCCTTCTTCTGCCAGTACTTTAAAGCTTGAGAAGAAGGATTCTTCTTTGATCTTCGTCACGATCGATACTTTCTGATAGACAGCCGGTGGGTAGAAGATGCTTAAGAATCGTCTTACGATCACATCATACACCCTCTGTGACAGGTTCGGAAGTCCTTTTAGTGCTCCCATGCCCTGTCCGGTCGGGATGATCGCATAGTGGTCTGTGATCTGCTTGTCGTTGACGTATCTCGTCTTCTCTAAGGCTTTGTGGCTGCCGAATTTCACGATGTCCTGAAGGTATGGTTTTGCTGGCTCGTACTGCATCAGGCCGTTTAAGTTCTTATGGATCTCTTTTGCCACTGCTGTGGACAGGACACGGGCATCTGTTCTTGGGTAGGTGACGAGTTTCTTTTCATATAGCTCCTGGATGATCCGGAGTGTCTCATCCGGACTGACCTTGAACCGTCTGGAGCATTCATTCTGGATCTCGGCCAGATTGAATAATAACGGCGGGTTCTTCTTTTCTTTCTTTTTTTCTATGGATACAATCTGACAGGTCAGAGGTTGGCTGGCGGCTGACTCTCTGCTGTTCAGATAGCGGATCAGTTCTTCTGCCTTTTCCTTTTCTTTGAATCCATTTTCCTTATAGAGGTCGAAGGATTCAAACCATTTTGATCCTTTGACTGCCCGCCATTCGCCTTCGAATGTCACCCCTTTCTCTCCGATGGTGCTTAAGACTCTGTAGAACGGGGTCTCTACGAATTCCCGGATCTCCCGTTCTCTGCGCACGACCATACCGAGGACGCAGGTCATAACGCGGCCTACGGATACAACGGAATATTTCGTATTCAGGTAATTGGAGATACTGTTGCCGTATTTTAACGTCAGGAGGCGGGAGAAGTTGATTCCCATCAGGTAGTCTTCTTTGGCTCTTAAGTAAGCCGATGCTGCCAGATTGTCATATTCTTTTAAGTCTTTTGCTCCTTTGATCCCGCGCAGGATCTCTTCTTCTGTCTGGGAGTCGATCCATACGCGGCGGCGGTTCTTGCCTTTTACGCCTGCCTGCTGTTCTACCAGACGGTAGATGTATTCTCCTTCCCGTCCCGAGTCGGTACAGACGTAGATGGTGTCTACATCTGCTCTGTTCAGAAGTCCCGATACGATCCGGAACTGCTTGGATACCGCCGGGATGACTTCATACTTGAACTCCTGCGGGATAAAAGGCAGAGTCTCAAGACTCCACCTTTTTAATGCCGGATCATATTCTTCCGGATAGCTCATCGTGACCAGGTGTCCGACGCACCAGGTTACGATTGCTTCTGCTGATTCGAGATATCCGTCTTTTCTCTGTGTATTGATATGCAATGCCTTGGCAAACTCCTGCGCTACGCTGGGTTTTTCGGCAATGTATAGTGATTTTCCCATGTAATTATGTTACTCCTTGGTGTGCCGATGGGGACGGGAATTACTGGCTTTTTTCCTGTCCCTGATGGCTTTTATTTTTTTCTGTGCCGGAGGGACAGGAAAAAAGCCAGTAATCCCTGTCCCCGTTGGTCTTCTTCTGCTGTTTTTAAGGCTTCTTCCATGAAGACTGCCTGGGAATCCACAGCTTTTATGCCGCCGGTCCGTTTCATATATGTGCCGTCTTTCTGCATGATCCTTGCTTTCACGTTATCGCTTAACATGATCTTCAGGTCATGGTTGATCTGGCGTCTGATCTGCCCGTCTAATACCGGGCAGGCTACCTCTACTCTTTTTTCTGTATTTCTTGTCATCATGTCTGCGGAGCCGATGTAGATCTTCTGCTCTTTGCCGGTTCCGAAGCTGAAGATACGTGGGTGTTCCAGATAGCGGCCAACCACGCTCATCACTCTGACATTATCTGTAAATCCAGGCACTCCCGGTAGTATACAGCAGATTCCACGAACAATCAAGTCTACCTTCACTCCGGCGCAGGAGGCCTCGGATACTTTCTTTATGAAGTCCACATCTGTCACGGAGTTCATCTTCATAATGATGCGTCCTTCGCTTCCTTTTGCTATCTCTTCATCCATCATCTGTAAGATACGGCTCTTTAAGCTGACCGGTGATACGATCAGGTATTGATAGCTGCCCTGCAGATTGCCGATGGACATATTCTTGAAAAATTCTGCGGCGTCCTGTCCGATTCGCGGATCGGCTGTCATCAGGGACAGATCGGTATACATGGCAGCTGTCTTCTCGTTATAATTGCCGGTTCCGACCTGTGTGATATACTGGATGTCATTGCGGTTCCTGTATGTGATCAGACAGATCTTGGAATGCACTTTGTAACCGTCGAATCCGTAGATCACACGGCATCCTGCCTCTTCCAGACGTTCCGACCAGTCGATGTTGTTCTGCTCGTCAAATCTTGCACGCAGCTCGATCAGTACGGTGACTTCTTTTCCATTTTCCGCAGCTGCGCACAGGTATTCCACCAGTCTTGCCTTCTTCGCCAGGCGGTAGATGGTGATCTTGATCGTCATTACATTCAGATCTGCCGCGGCATCTTTGATCAGCTTCAGGAATGGATCCATGCTTTCGTATGGGTAGAACAACAGGATATCATTCTTTTTCACCTGTTTTAACATGTTTCCGTCCTGTACATGTGCTGATTTTTGCGGGGAGAATGGTTCGTAGACCAGTGCTTTCTTCATGGACTCCGGGAGATTTCCTGCGATGGAGAACATATAATCCAGTTTCATCGGCATCTTCGTGCGGAAGATCTGCTCCGGTGTGATCTTGAATTTCTTACAGAAGTATTCCTGCATTTCCGGTGTCAGTTTCTCCGCTGTTTCTAATCTTACTACCGCCATCCTGCGGCGTTTGTGCAGGGTACTCTGCATGAGTTTCCGGAAATCATCGGTAACCTCCAGTGCCTCATCGTCCGGAGATACGTCTGCATTTCTTGTCACGCAGATGTAGTTCGGGTCGGATACTTCGTACTGGTCAAATACCAGATCCAGGTATTCCATGATGACTTTCTCCATGCGGATATAACGGATGTCATGTCCCGGAAGCATCAGTATATCGGATACATAGGTCGGAACCGGTACGATTCCGAGAATCTGTTCTTTTTCTTTGTCGTCTTTATTCTTCCTGCTATTGATATGCTTCAGATTGGCTGTTACGTAGATATCTTTATTCATAAGATGTGGGAACGGGTGGCTGCTGTCTACGATCTGCGGTGACAGTACCGGCAGGATCTGCTCTTTGAAACATTTCTTAACATATTTCTTCTCGTCTGCCTCCAGTTCTTTAAAGTCCAGTCCGCAGACTCCGTATGGGGACAGTTCTTTCTTGATCCCGGCGTAGGTCTTGTCACGTTCTTTATATAACGGGGCAACTGCTGCGTAGATCGCATCCAGCTGCTCCTGCGATGTCATTCCCGACCGGCTGTCTCTGTGTCTGTCGTCTGTCTGCACCATGTCATAGAGACTTCCGACACGAATCATGAAGAATTCATCTAAGTTACTGGTGAAGATGGCTACGAATTTCATACGTTCTAATAGCGGCACGCTCTTATCTCTTGCTTCTTCCAATACACGCTGATCGAATCTCAGCCAGGAAAGTTCTCGGTTCTGTGTGTAGTTCAATAATTCTCGGTCCATAGGGGCTTCCTCCGTTTCTTTTCATGGGCCATAGGGACGGTGTTTTTGGTTTTTTTAGTGTCCCCACCGGCACTTTGTAATCAGCGAGTTTATTGTATACTTTATTATAGCAAAACCATCTTTTATTCTCAACACTGAGATGTATCGTGTTCAGACTTGTGACAAAACTGGTGTTCAGATTTGTGACCGGATTTGTGATCGGATTTGTGATTGGATTTTGTATCGGCAGGCGGGACCGGCTTCTTTGCTGGAGATATAACGTATAAAAAGGCGGGAACTGCGCCTTTTTACATATTGCAGTTCCCGCCCTTTTATATTTTATGCTTTCATCTTTTTTATGCTTTTGCCTTTTTATGTCTTCGCCTTATGAATGCTAAGCAGGTGAGTGTACCACCAGGGACACTAAAAAAGCCGGATTTCCCGTCCCCCTGGCTATTTCGCCTGGATATATCCCTTAGCAGTAAGTGCTTCGGCACAAAGCACAGCTCCGCCTGCTGCACCACGGACAGTATTGTGTGACAGTCCGATGAATTTGTAGTCATACATGCTGTCTTCTCTCAGACGTCCGATAGATACGCCCATTCCGTTTTCGTAGTTAACATCTGCTTTTACCTGCGGTCTGCCGTCTTCTGACAGGTACTGGATGAACTGCTTTGGAGCACTTGGAAGTTCTGCTTCCTGTGGGAATCCCTTGAAGCTTTCCAGTTTCTCGATCAGCTGTTCTTTGGTTGGCTTCTTCTCGAAGTTGATGAATACAGCTGCTGTATGTCCATTCAGTACAGGGACTCTTAAGCACTGGCATGTGATCTTTGGCTCTTCTGCAAGTTTAATTTCACCATTTTCCAGTGTTCCGAGTACACGCAGAGGTTCTTTTTCGCTCTTTTCTTCTTCTCCTCCGATGTATGGGATGATATTCTCGATCATTTCCGGCCAGTCTTTGAATGTCTTACCTGCTCCGGAGATTGCCTGGTATGTTGTTACAACAACTTCCTTCGGTCCGAATTCTTTCCATGCTGCAAGTGCAGGTGTGTAGCTCTGGATGGAGCAGTTTGGTTTTACTGCGATGAATCCGCGTGTTGTTCCGAGACGCTCTTTCTGAGTCTTGATCAGGTCGAAGTGCGCTGCGTTGATCTCAGGTACTACCATCGGTACATCTTTTGTCCAGCGGTGTGCGCTGTTGTTTGATACAACCGGTGTCTCTGTCTTTGCATATGCTTCTTCGATCGCTTTGATCTCGTCTTTTGTCATATCTACGGCACTGAATACAAAATCTACGGTAGAAGCTACTTCTTCTACTTCATTTACATTCTTTACGATCAGTTTCTTAACGCCTTCCGGCATTGGTGTATCCATTTTCCAGCGTCCGCCGACTGCCTCTTCGTATGTCTTTCCTGCTGAACGCGGGCTTGCTGCTACTGTTACTACTTCGAACCAAGGGTGATTTTCAAGCAATGAGATAAAACGCTGTCCAACCATTCCTGTTGCTCCTAAAATACCTACTCTTAATTTCTTCTCCATCTTCTTTTCTCTCCCTTACTTTTGTTTTTTATTCAGCCATATATTTCTTATAAGCTGCGATCGACTTCTCCATCGCATCCTTTCCCGGTGCTCCGATCGTGATACGCTTATTCACACATGTCTCAAGATCAATTGCTTCATATATGTCTTCTTCAAATACCGGTGAGATCTTCTTGTACTCTTCCAGCGGAAGTGCATCTAACGGGATCTTCTTCTCGATACAGGTCAGCACAAGTTTTCCTACGATGCCGTGTGCATCTCTGAATGGTACACCGTGATTTACCAGATAATCTGCTGCATCTGTTGCGTTGGTGAATCCGTGTTTTGCACTTTCTTCCATGCGGTCTTTGTTGAACTGCATGGTCTTTAACATGCCGGCAAATAATGTGATGCATCCTTTTGCGGTATCCATGGCATCGAATGCCCATTCTTTGTCTTCCTGCATATCTTTGTTGTATGCAAGCGGGATCCCTTTCATTGTGGTAAGGAGTGCATTGAGCGCACCATATACGCGTCCTGTCTTACCTCTTACGAGTTCTGCGATATCCGGGTTCTTCTTCTGCGGCATGATACTGCTTCCGGTGCTGTATGCGTCATCAATCTCCACGAACTGGTATTCATTCGAATTCCAGATGATGACTTCCTCACAGAATCTGCTCAGGTGCATCATGATGATGCTGAGTGCAGATAACAGTTCTAATAAGTAATCTCTGTCGGATACCCCGTCCATGCTGTTCAGTGTCGGTCCGTCGAATCCAAGTAATTCGGCTGTGTACTCACGGTCCAGCGGATAGGTTGTCCCCGCAAGTGCTCCGGAACCGAGCGGACAGGTATTCATACGCTTTGCGATGTCCTGCAGTCTCTCGTGGTCTCTGCGGAACATTTCAAAATATGCTCCCATGTGGTGGGCCAGTGTGATTGGCTGCGCTTTCTGAAGGTGTGTGAATCCAGGCATATATGTCTCGACATTTTCCTCCATCACGTGAAGGATCACTTCCAGAAGTTCCTTTACCTGGGCATCGATCTCATGGATCTCGTCTCTGGTGAAAAGCTTCATATCTAATGCAACCTGGTCATTTCTGCTCCGTCCGGTGTGAAGCTTCTTTCCCGGATCACCGATACGGTCGATCAGTGTTGCTTCCACAAAGCTGTGGATGTCTTCATATTTATCTGATATCTCTAATTTCCCGGATTCTACATCTTCCAAGATGCCATTCAGTCCGTCTGTGATCTGTTCTTTTTCTTCTTCCGTTAAGATTCCCTGCTTTGCAAGCATTGCTACATGTGCAAGACTGCCTTTGATATCCTGCTTATAGAATCTTTTGTCAAATGTAATGGAAGCGTTGAAATTATATACTAACTGGTCTGTTTCTTTTGTGAAACGGCCTCCCCATAACTGTGCCATATGGATTTCTTCCTTTCATTTTTAAGTTTACTGTTTCCGATTTTAACACATTTCCGCGTAAAAGCAAATATTATTACAGAAATTTACATATTTATTCACTCTAAAACGTGATTTTTTTCTTAATCCATGCAATTTTCTAATTCCATTTATGCATTTTCACTGTTCTTTTCGTGCCTGCTGTTCTTCCAGACGCTGGCGCATGGAGAACTCACAGCCACAGTAGTCCTGCCGGTAAAGTCCGTACTGTGCGGATAATTCTACGGACCGCTTATATCCGTTCTTCTTTTTGAAATCTGACGTCAGATATGCCACGCCATACTCTTCTGCAAGTTTTAATCCTATCTCATTCAATTTTGCTGCATTCTTAAGCGGGCTGATGCTGAGCGTCGTCGTGAAGTACTCATATCCTCCGGCTTTTGCAATCTCTGCGGCCTCTCTTAAGCGGAGTTCATAGCATTTGAAGCAACGCACGCCACCTTCTTTTACTTCTTCCAGTCCCTTTGCCATCGCATAGAATTTCTCTTTCTCATAGCTACCCGCAATGAACTGCACCGGATATTTCGTATGCATCGCCCCGATCAGTGTCTGCTGTTCGATGATGCGCTTGCTGTATTCACTCTCCGGGTAAATGTTCGGGTTGTAATAAAGTACCGTGATCCTGAAGTAATTGCTTAAGTATTCCAGCACATAACTGCTGCACGGGGCGCAGCAGCTGTGAAGCAGAAGCGTCGGGACTTTTTCTTCTTTTTGCAGATCCGTGATTAATCTATCCAGTTCTTTTTGATAATTTATTTTTTGTAACATATAATGACCTCTCCTGGTGTGTTAATGTCTTTCTGACATTTCCATATCAGCATTTTACCACACACACCACATTTATTCACCTGTTTTCTGTCTGCGGCATATCTTACTTATATAGGTTATTTTTTGCTTGTAGGAGGTCTTCTATGGAACCGGTTCGGGAACAGATTTTAAATCTACAGCACATTTCTTACACGTATCATACTCTGCAAGGGGAGACCCTGGCTCTGTCTGATATCTCATTTTCATTGAAAAAAGGCGAATTTGCCGCCATTGTGGGGCCTTCCGGGTGTGGCAAATCTACACTGCTTTCGCTGATCTGCGGACTGCTGCCTTGTACAGAGGGGCAGATTAAGATCAACGGAAAGCCTTTGAAAGAGAGCACGACAAATGTCGGCTATATGTTACAGCACGATGAACTCTTTGAATGGCGCACGATTTATAATAACGTAATCCTTGGGCTGGAAGTCCAGCACGCACTGACAGCGCGTACGAAGCAACGGGCACATGAGCTTCTTGACATCTATGGACTCGGTGACTTTAAGAATGCAAGGCCTTCGGAGTTGTCCGGCGGGATGCGGCAGCGTGCTGCCCTGATCCGCACACTCGTCCTGGAGCCGGAGCTTCTTCTTCTGGATGAACCTTTTTCCGCCCTGGACTATCAGACCAGGCTTCAGGTTGGCGATGACATCGGTCAGATCATCCGGAATGAAGGAAAATCTGCACTTTTGGTCACGCACGACCTGTCGGAAGCTATCTCACTTGCCGACCGTGTCATTGTCCTTTCTAATCGTCCGGCAACAATCAAACAAACGATTCCTCTGCTGTTCCATCTGGAGCACGATACTCCGTTGAACCGCAGAAGTGCGCCGGAATTCAAGAATTATTTTAATCTGATATGGAAGGAGTTAAATGAAGATGAACCGAATGTCAAATACTGAGATTCCTGCTGCCTCTGGCACAAATATCACTTCCAATGCAAGTGCCATCTCTACCGCCGCCTCATCTTCTACAGCGCAAAGAACCTTTTTATCAAAGTACCGGCTGCACAAAAAGTTCGTAGCTGCTGCCCGGGTTCTCCTTCTGGTTGTCTTCCTGTCTGTCTGGGAACTGACCGCCTCACATCAAATCATCGATTCTTTTATCTTTAGCAGTCCTTCTAAGATTGCCCGGTGTTTTCTCGACATGGTCGCAGACCGCAGCATCTTCCTGCACCTTGGCGTCACCTTATATGAGACGATCGTAAGTTTCCTTCTGGTTATCGTCTTCAGTATCCTGACGGCGGTGCTTCTGTGGTTCAGTAAGAAGCTTTCAGAAATCCTGGAGCCGTATCTGGTTGTTCTAAACAGTCTGCCAAAATCCGCCCTGGCCCCGCTTCTCATCGTATGGCTCGGTGCCACACGTACCACCATCATTGTTGCCGGTATGTCGGTGGCTATCTTCGGAAGCATCCTGAATCTGTATACCAGTTTTATGTCCGCGGATCCGGGAAAGATGACGCTGATCTATACACTTGGCGGGAAACGGCATCAGGTACTGACTAAAGTTGTGCTTCCAAGTTCGATTCCGGCGATCATCAGCAATATGAAGGTAAATATCGGATTGTGTCTGGTCGGGGTGATCATTGGGGAATTTCTTGCTGCGAAAGAAGGGCTGGGGTATCTGATTATTTATTCCAGTCAGGTGTTCAAAATGGATTGGCTCCTCATGAGCATCTGTCTTCTCTGCCTGTTTGCCATGTGTTTGTATGCACTCATCAATCAGCTTGAATCCTGCTACCTAAAAAGAAATAAGAGATGAGCCTCTCCGTTCATCTCTTATTTCTCCTCATTCCCTTCATCTCATCGTATAGCTGAAAGAATGGTTTTCTTAACCTTTTCTGCATCAACAGGCTTTGCAATATGTCCGTTCATTCCTTTTTCAAATGCCTTTTTTCTATCTTCCTCAAATGCATTGGCTGTCATAGCTATGATCGGAATACCGGCTTTTTTCTTATCTTCCAGCCTTCTGATTGCCTGAGTTGCCTTATAGCCATCCATGTTCGGCATCTGGATATCCATAAGGATCAGATCGTAGGTCCCTGCCGGTTTCTGTTCCATCCTTGCCACACATTGAACTCCATCCTCAACACGGTCAACCATAAGTCCCATATCCTCCAGGATAAACTCTGCGATTTCCGCATTCAGGTCATTATCCTCAGCCAGCAGAACATATTTTCCGCTGATCCTGTCTGTTTCCTCTGTATCCGGGGACGGATCCGTAACCTGCTCGTAGTAACCCTTATCAGCAATCCTGTATTCCATGATAACTGTAAATTTGCTTCCTTCTCCCAGCTTACTTTCTGCTTTAATGGTTCCGCCCATCATATCAACATATTTCTTTATGATCGGCATTCCCAGACCTGTTCCTGCAACCTTTGCGGCTGTTGTATTGCGTTCCCGGGCAAAAGCCTCAAACAGGGATGGCAGGAATTCTTCACTCATTCCAATACCGGTATCAATTACCTGAGTCTGTATCCTCACATAGTCTTTCCTGTCACAGTCAAGCTCTGTAATCCTTATGGTAACTGCTCCCCCTGAAGCTGTATATTTTACCGCATTGCTGATCAGATTGAGGAAAATTTCCCTGTTCTTTGTCTCATCGCAGATTACATGTTCATGCTGCACCTCATATTCCATCTCAAGGTGAATACCCTTTTTCTCCGCTTCTGCCTGGAAAATTTTGTAAACTCCCTGATAAACATCTCTAATCTTCACATAATTCTCATCCAGTTCCATCTTACCGCTTTCAATTTTGGCCATGTCCAGCACATTATTGATAATAGACAGCAGCAGATTTCCAGACTGTTCCATCTTCTCCTGATAATCCAAAAGCTTTGGATCTGTCAGTTCCCTTTTCATCAGCCCGTTGTATCCCAGCAGGGCATTCATCGGTGTACGGATATCATGTGACATATTGAAAAGAAAATCCGATTTGGCAGCATTAGCCTTTTCTGCCTGAATCTGGGCTTTCCTTGCTTTCATCATCAGGTAAACTATAATCAGTATAATAACCAGGGTCACACTTACAAAACTCATGGAAACTACCCGCAAATTATCCTTTATGTATTCTGCCAGAGTAACCCTTCCCGGTGCGTTTTCATATACAGAAAACAGGCCTGAAAGTCTGGAAGCAGGCAGAGTCTGGATGGTTTTATTCAGGATATTCATTAATGTTATATTTTCCCTGGTGACTGCAAAGCAAGAATCGCCGGGTTTCGTAAGAAAAACGCTGTACATTTTGCTGTTTGCCAGCGTCTTTAATGACTGTCCTGCCTTCACAACAAAGCAGTCTGCCTCACCACTGCGAACTGCTTTCTCAACCTCAGCAGATGAATCATATTCCTTTATTTTCCAGAAAGGATAATTAAAAGAAATATACCACTTTCCCAGCAGGTTATTTCTACTCACCGCCACTGTGTTTTTCCTGTTTTCATCAAACTTTTCAACACCGGTGAGCACTGCAACATTGACTTCAAAAACAGTATTTGACAATATAATGCCGTTCTGCTCAGCTTCATATGGATTCTGGTTCATATGAAAAATCATATCAATCCTGTTATCCTTTAATGCCTGCAGTTCTTCCTCCTGGGAATCAAAGCCTGTCGTCTGAAATTCTATGCTTTTTTCTCCCATACAATCGGAAGCCAGACTGATATAATCGTTAATAATTCCTGTCGGTTCCCCTGACTCTGCATCCGCAAGACTGACACCCACATCCTTTTTCAGATATCCAATCCTGACCGCCCCATGCTGTTCCAGCCAGTTCTGCTCCTCATCCGTAAGAGTTTCAATAGAATTTGCGGAGAGATATCTCTTATAAAGATCTTCTTCATAAAAAGGATTCTCTTTTTCTATCTTCTGCATTGCCTGATCCAGCTCCTCTTTCAGATCCGGGCGTTTTTTGTTGATTGCAAAATAATTATAGGAGCTGCCAATCAGAAGCACAGGAGAAATATTGTCTCTTTCCCACTGTGGAGACTCATTTAAAACAAATCCGTCAATTTTCTGATTTTGTAGTTTCTGACGGGCATCATCTGTACTGGTAATATCAACCTGCTGCGTGTCTACTCCATGGCTTTTCTCCCACTCACAGAACCGACTGGCAGAAAGTGTATCCGGCACCACCCCGATCCTCTTCCCATTCAATGTAGTCAGATCTGAAACCGAGATATCTGTATCAGAAGGATTTATATAAAGGTAATACTTATCCTCGCCCATGGGCAGTTCTGAAAAGAGCATGGAAGCAGAACGTTCCTCTGCATAGGACATATCTCCCATCAGATCGATTTCTCCATTTTTCAGCATACTCATCAGTTCTGCCCAGTTTCCCTCCACATATTCATATTTCCATCCTGTATGCGCAGCCACTGCCTGCTGATATTCGTAACTGTAGCCTCTTTTCTCACCGTTTGGTTCTGTGGTATTATAGGTTCCTTCATACCAGCCTACTCTGACTGTCCGGTTTTTTTCTTCCTCTGCTGATACAGGAAAGGGAAACACAGTAATATATAAAACAAGGCATAATAAAATACAGATATATCTCTGTACATTTATCTTAAATTTTTTCATATAATTCTCTCCAAATTAAGTACTGCTTTTTCAGCGCACTGTGGACATTAATTACAGCCAGTTTTCCAGAACATCATTCAGCTTATTCATATCAAGTGGTTTTGCGATATGTTCATTCATTCCTGTATTTTTGGCCAGCTGTACATCTTCTGCAAAAGCATTGGCAGTCATGGCAATAATCGGGATCGTCTCAGCATCTGGATGTTTCAGTGACCGGATTGCACTTCCATCCATTCTGTCCACGAAAGGGAATATATATTCTTAATGAATCAACCAGTTATAATCTTTTCATTTTATCCGTGATACTCTCCATTATACTGGATCAATGTAATATCTTCTACATTTGTGATCTTCCGGATCTTCTCTGTGAAATCGAGATCATTCTGCCGACAGAATACCTCAACTGCCATCTCTGTTTTCTCCCCACGCATCGTCTTTGACTTTATGAAGTATTTCATTCTGCCAAAGCTGCGGATGATCTCATCACCGGCTTCATCTCCCTGATAATGGATCACGGCAATATAGATTCTGCCTTTCTGCTGCTTATGATAAAACAGATAAATCATAATGATCATAACCGCTGCTGCAATCAGTGCCAACGGATACATTCCCGCTCCAGTCGTGATACCTGTCGTGATTGCCCAGAAAAGATAGAGCAGATCCATCGGATCCTTCACCGCCGTACGGAAACGTACGATAGACAATGCACCGACCATACCAAGGGAAATCACGATATTCGTACTGATTGCCAGAGTAACCATGCAAGTGAGAAGTGTCATGCCGACCAACGTAACTGCAAAGCTCCGAGAGAAGATCACCCCTACATAAAACTTGCTGTAAACCATATAGATCACTGCTCCGAGAAGCAACGCCACGATCAGCGAAATTGCCATCTTCG
>ERZ1026874.418-NODE-418-length-26930-cov-76.967442_pt1 | contig 26930 bp, 42 predicted proteins | sample MGYA00380167_ERZ1026874 | MGnify/ENA primary metagenome ERZ1026874 (study PRJEB33269, sample SAMEA4719803) | human gut metagenome | biome: human-associated habitat; feature: organic feature; material: feces | place: Cameroon | collected 2013-10 ...
ATCCCAGAGAATCAAGGCGTTAGCGCAAGAGAGATAATATTAGCGGTTCACTCATTGCTATTTCCTATATTTACTATAGTTTCAAAGGTTTTCTCTAAACTATTTCTATTCTTTTGATAAGTCAAAGATGTAAATGTTTCCATTAACAGGAACCCTCAGTATCAAGTTCTGAGCCTTTGGATTCTTCGCTACAACCATACCATAACGCATTTGACCGGCATTGATAGTTACACGCTTGAAGTATCTGCTGTTGATACTTGCCTCTGCTTGTGCTCTAGCCTCATCATTAGCGTTAGTCACAACCTGGGCTTTAGTTTCGATGGTCGTAGTCTTACCATCAGCTCCTTTGACATTTGTCCTTACTGACTGCTCCTCTACATTATTTGGACCCCACAAAAGAATCCTTGTCTTTTCTTTCTTCACCCATTCATCACAAGTGTACACATCGCAAGTTTCTGACTTATTCTTATTAATAGCCTCAACTTGTATTTTTGAAGGATCAAAGTTAAATCTATTCTGACTCTGATTAATAATCGAAACATAAAACTCCTGATGTTTGGTTATCTTCCGATCATCCTTTTTAGAGACAACAACTATTACGCCATCATCACCATCAACCTGTATACCTTTATTTCCTGATTCATAACCAACAGTATACTTCTCAAATGTTTTCTGTGCCATAGAAGGAACACTCAAAAGAAACATTGAAAGAGCAAATAAAATCTTCTTCATATCTTAATTTATTTGAAATTTTACCAATAATTTACTACACCAGCCACATAAAGTTTTGTCTTTAGCCTCAGCAGAAGCAAAACGTTCAAACAACATTTTCCTATATTAAAGATTATTCTTTCATTATTCACATCATTATTATACATTTCAAGTATCATTAAAACAATAGCGATGCGCTCTTCTAAATCCTTTCTCTACGGCTTCTGCAACGGTTTTAGCATACCCTTCACCTTCATTTTCAATCTTAACATTATCGTATTGTTGATCAAATGGCAAATGATAAATCTTTTCTCCTGTAGCCTCATTTATATTCAACTTTATCGGTGCATAATCTCCCATTTGAAAATTTTCACGAACTATTACACCTAAGTATTCTGCACATTTCTTTGCATATTCAGAAAGCTTTATTGTTGTTATAAATACTGGCACGACTTTAGAACGATTCAGATTATTTCTAATTGCATAATCTAAGGCTGACCCATATAGCTGAAATATATGCTTCTCGAAAATTGTTTTATCTTTTGCCCACATTTTGCATTGACAAATATAAACCATACCAGTTTCCTTGTTTATTGCAATAACATCACGCCCACGATCCTCCAATTTTTTATTCGCACCTTCTTGAATTACCTGAAACAAAGGAGTACCAACATTATTTTTTACCTTATAAAAAAGATAAGCAATAAATGTTTCATAATCACGTCCAATTTCCCATTTTGTTTTATTGTGAGATTGCATATAACATTCCAAGAAAAACTGCGCTCTTTCATCTTCGTCTATTGCAGTACATTCTGTTTTCCATTTTGTATCTACTTCGCTAGCCTGAGCAGCCTGCGTAGATTCATCAAAAATGTCATCATCAAAGAAATCAGCAATCTCTGGGTATAAAGACTCTATTGTCTCATATTTGTATTGAAACATTTTATATTTTTCCAATTCTTCTTTAAAACATCTCTTTATATGCTTAACGTTTGCTGCAGCTGTTAGAGCTGGTCTTGGCTTAAAAATTAGATAGTTCATTAAAGTGTCACAAAACAAAGAAGAAGCTATATCCGCGTATAATGTCGAAACAACTTTAAGAGGATTAGATGCAGACAGTACATCTTTTATTACCTTTTCTCTTTCGTCATTTTTTGATTCTCTACTTTTTAATGCTTCCTCTCGTTTATTTAACCAAAGCTCTTTAGCCTTTAAGTCCCCTAAGTTTTTTCGAGCGCATTCTATACTTGTGCGCTCAACAATAAAATAATCACAAAAGCTAATCCATTTTTTCTTTAACAAAACAGAAAGGACAATAGTACAAATAGAAAGAATAAAAATTACAGGATATGTCTTATAATAAATACTTGTTACTTGTGTATTTCCTATAATAAAAAGCACTATTCCACCTAGGATGAAGGCTAAAGCCACCATCCCAAATATTTTTGAACCTACTTCAATCAAAGTGCTCTCTTTCATTTTGCATTTTAATTATCCTACATGTACCTGACTTCTTTCTGAAAGACCCTGGATCTCCCTGAGTACCTTATTTTCTGCCCTTAGAGCAATCAACTCTTCATACATCGCCGAATTATTTATAGGCATAGCCTCAACAGCAGATGTTGTACCATTGATAAGCTCAGCAGGCTGGACACCCAAAGCCTCAGCCATTCTCTCAACCAATCCAAGGGTCAAATCATTTCCTTCCATTATAGCCTCTACCTCTGAGCGAGATATACCAAGCATAGAAGCAAGTTTAATTTCCCCTATGCCTTTTTCTTTCAAGATAGCTTTTACCTTTAAGATATTCAGCAATGATGTTTTGTTTTCATCTACAGAAGAAGAAAACAACCTGAAGAAATCATAATCAAGAGCATTGCATATCTCAACCAACTTATCAGAGTCGATTGAAGATTTGGATAGAACACGATTGACATTTTGATTAGGAATGCCGATTCTACGTCCAAATTCAGACTTAGTAATACCTAACTCATTGATTCTTTGTTCAATAGCTAGACCAACATTAATACTTTTGTTCATAACATCAATCATTTTAATTGTTAATACCAATCAATATAGCTTATTATCTCTTAAATAAATAATCGTTTTTGATTACTTTCAAGCTAAAATGATTATCTTTGCACCGTAAAGTTAGTAAATAAATACATAAGTACCAAATAAATTTGAAGAAAAATGAAGAATGAAGATAAAATATTTCCGGAATCGGCAAAAGCTGAGGATGGATAGAAGAGAAAAGATGTTTGTCTTTCTGTGATTTGGCAACACCTCCCTTCCGCTGTTTGCTAACAATCATTAGCAAATAAAAAAGCCCCCTCCGTTGCGTGAGGGGGCTAACATAGTCCGTTATGGACAAAGTTTCAAAAGTATGGAGACTCCATGAATCTGATTTGCTGGTGCAAAGTTAGCAAATAAACAGTTAAGAACCAAATTAAATTGAAGAAAAATGAAAAAATATAATGAAGCTTTCGATTTTGCTGCCCTTGAAATACGTCTTAACTACATGGGTATTGACGAGGAAAAGGCAAAGCAGGTAAAACGCTTCTGGCTAAGAGAAGAACTCTACAACTACTACGAAGCATCACATACAAAGGAAATGGAAGAAGCCTTTGAGTGGATATACAATGCGCCACTGCTAGACTGGGAAGGTATGCTGCTATGTATAAAATATCCAGACAACAAGACCTTCCCAAAGCCATTAGAAGATGCTAAGAAGTTATTCGCTTTTCTCAGCTAGAAAAGTCACGGAGATATAAGAATAACCATTCAATGTAAGGGCGTTTTGAAATACTTGCTTAATAACCCAACCTTGGTTAGTGATGTTGGAAACCTCTTCACTAAAGTCAAAGGTCATTGATGAGTTAACTGTATCTACTTTCTTGCAAATTGTAAAAATGTTTTGTACCATAATCTGTAAAATTTAAAATTAGTCGGTGCAAAGATAAACAAAAATATTCAATCGGGCAACGATGGGTGAGGAAAATTTTAAATTAGTCGCTTTCCATTGTGTACCATATAACCCATCGTCCCGATTGCTTTAAAGCAAAAGGGTATGAAAAAGATAATGTTCAATGACCAGTACGGTCTCACCGAAGCTGTTCTAGATGGTCGCAAGACCCAAACCCGAAGAATCGCCTACCAAGAGCCTTTCAAGTATTACTTCAACTGCGGTTTCTGCACGGAAGGAAAAGACAAGGGCAAGCTCACCATCAATGATGGCAATGAGATAGTGGCGAAGTCACATTATAAAATCGGTGAAGTCGTGGCAGTCGCACAGAGTTACAGCCACATTCCGTGTGCAGAAGAAACGGAAGAAACATTTAATGAGGAAGTTGCATCCGCAGGATGGGGCAACAAGATGTTTGTAAAGGCTAGTTTGATGCCTCACCACATCAAGATTACCAACATCCGGTGTGAAAGGCTACAGGACATCAGCACCGATGACTGCATGAAGGAAGGAATCTTCTGTAGCCACATAGATGGCATTGACGATGCTTTTTCATACGATGCTACAAATGATAGTTTTGCGAAGAAATGGTGGTACAGAACTCCTATCGAAGCATACAAGATGCTTAGCTGTAAGCTACACCTCCATTGGGACGCCAATCCTCTCGTCTTCGTTTACGATTTCGAACTAATTAAATAATAATTAAAATCAAGCAATATGTCAGAAGAAAAAGTACCACTCAGACCTCAGATCAGAGAACTGGAATTGGGAAAATCAATCAGTTTCCCTATCAGGAGAATGAGAACGATAAAGACAACCTGCTCGGAATTAGGTGTAATTTACTGTCGTAAGTTCAGAACCAAAATCAACCGGGAGAAAGAGATCATCACAGTTACAAGAACCAAATAAAAACAATAGTCATGAACGAAGTAGTACAAATCCAGTTCGCAGATAAGATGCTATCCTTTGAGACATTCCTGTCAGCCATACGTAACGTTGTGAAAGAAGAAGTCTGCAAGGCTGTGGGTAAACGTCCGTTCCTCACACAAGCCAAGGCATACGACATCTACGGAAGAAAAAACGTAGAGCGATGGAAACGTGAAGGAAAGGTGAAGGATTTCGCAAGAGGCAGTAATGGCAAGATTACTCGCCATGAATACAGAGTATCAGAGCTGGAAGCCTGTGCCTCCAAAGTTCAAGACTATTTGTGTCCCAAATAAGATTTTACTTTTAGGATAGATATAAGGCTGATATTGATTAGTACAAATTATGCGAAACTATGGTAGGTAACAGTTGCTTTGCCCATTGGGGGCGATGTTCAAGTTATAACGTTTAAATTACTTAGTTCTGGGTGTTAATCAAAAAAGACTGCGAAGAAGGACTAAGCAGCCGGGCACGGGGTTCGAATCCCTTTACCTACCGCAAATATAAACAATATAAAAAGATAAAGTTATGAAAACAATTAAGATCTTCTTCTGCATTGCCATCTGGCTAGTCCTTGGATGGCTTTGCCTCAGTAAACTCTCTCAGGGCATTCATGATGAGAATCTCATTTCACAGATGCCTCAGAGCACCTATGATGAGATAGTAGATACTCTTACAACTCGCAATGGCTTTCAGCCTACCGAGCATCAGATAGTAACTTACTATTATGAGCGATTCCAGAAGTAAGAGCACCCATGCAGCTCGCAAGTGCCTCCTCTGCCATGATGGGCGTAACTGCATCAATGGCAAGTATTGCCTTAGGTACAAAAGATATGTGCAGCATCAGGAGAAGCTGCCATGTGAATAACTATTTAAAATAAATAATATTGAACAGAACAACAAACAGACGATAAGATTATGAGCTGGAAAGAAATGATACAGGTGGAACGTGGTGCCGATATTACAGAAATGGAAGCTCCTATTCCTAGCACGATTGGAGAAGGCTTCACCTTCTGCCTTGATGGTGAGAAATATACCACAATAGGTGGATATACGAAAGGAAAGCGTGATGTGGAGTTTCATATAACTTCTTATATCGGTTATTGTGGTGGAGCAGAGCATTACTATTGCTCTATAAGTATTTTTGTGGAAAACCGAAACGGAAATAAAACTGTAGGAGGAAGCCTTCGTGGTATAAAAGTTCCTAACGAGTACCAGAGTCTCAGAGCGAGTATAGTCAGACCTCTTACAAAAGAGGAAGCGGCAGACACTGAAAGATGGGAATGGTACAAAGAAGGTGACATGGTGGAAGCATTTTGCTCACTCAAAGAACTTAATAAATGTATCGAAATGATCCGTCAGATTTTTCCGGAAGACAAATGGAATGTCGTGATTAAAAGAAATATTTAGCATAGCATCAGGAGAAACTTCCATGTGAATGAAAAATAGATTAGCTAACCATCCTGCAAAGGATATAAAAGAAGAAAATATGAGAATAAGCTATTACAATTTAGACAAAGATGACTTTAATAAAAAACATAGTCGCTTTAAGAAGAAAAAGTTGTTTACGATTTGGTTTAATCATATCTTAGAGAAGATTCAGTTTGAAAATTCTGATAGAGGTCTTTTGTTGTGGGTTGATACCCCAAAGACTATTAGAGTATTTGGATATTGGAAACAAGGTGGCTGTGGTGGAAGTAAGAAATTCTATCAGACTTGGACTAACGACCATTGTGGCTGTTCATAGAGTAACTAAAAAAAGAAGAGAATATGAAAGAATTTAAATTATTTGCAACGTTAATTCAAGTTGCGTTTATAGTTATGAAGTTATGTGGTGCTATCCACTGGCCATGGCTATTGGTTTTTTCGCCAATTTTGCTATATCTTTTTAGATTCATTTTTACGTTTTTTTACGTAAAACACGAAATCAAACAGAGTCAAGAGAACTTTCGTAACAGAATGGATAATCTAAAGAGATTGCAGCAAGAGTATCAAGATGCAGTAAATAAAAAACAAAAAGAGTTGGAGAACAAACGCAAAGAGTTGGAGGACAATATGGAACAGAACAACAAACAGACAATGCCAGACTTCGAACTTGGCAACCTTTACGTCTTCAACGAAGAAGACGAGGATGGCGAGTTGACCATCATCGGCAAACTTATCGCCAAGAACGAGAGTCAAGACACATTGACATTTGGCAACCAGTACGAAATTGAGACAGAGAACTTCGTTACCGATCAGGCATTTGACCTGCGTATCAGCGTACACAAGGAACTCCGAGAAGCGACAGAGGGCGAAGCTATCACGTTTCAAAATGCTTTCACTCTCTGGAAGAAGAGCAAGGAGCCTCCATCATTCAAGACCTTCGATAAGGTTCTTGTGCGAAACCTTGATGAACATAAATGGAGACCAGCAATCTTTGTACAAACACGTATAGGTGATTCCCCATACAGGTACAACGCTTTGCTATTGTCTACCGGGCAGGTAGGTGACTTCGTCCAATGCATTAAATACGAAGGTAATGAGAAAATGGCATTCACCGCTGCCCCATTTTAGGTAAACAGAAATGTGGTTTTATTATAATATCATTCATTATGGAATCAGAAACAGCAGAGCAAAACCGCAAAGCCCGGCAGCGAGAATACTATCTTAAGCATCGTGAAAAAATGCTCGCCTATTCTCGCAAATACATCAAGGAACATCCCGAAAAGCAAAAGCTATATAGGGAAAATGCAGCCAAGAAACGAACCAACGGCATTGGATATTATCAGAAATATTATCTGCTCAACAAAGAAAAAACTGTTGGAAAAATCTAAGAGCTGGAGACAGAATCACCCCGAAAAGGTGAAGGAGTACCAGCGCAGATACTATCAGAAGAAAAGAGCAGCAGCAAAGAAAGAAAAGAAGATAATGCTGAATCCAGATATAGATAAGGCAAAATCCCTCTTCCGTGATCCTTCTAAGACTGTTCACCTACAGTGGCTCCTGGAACACAACAGAAACAAAAGTAAGCAATATGAATCACGCTAGTTTATTCAGCGGAATCGGTGGTGCTGAGGTCGCGGCATCCATGATGGGATGGCAGAACCTCTTCCATTGCGAGATACAAGAGTTCCCTCGCAAGGTGCTACAATACTGGTTCCCAAATTCAGAAAGTTATGAAGACATTACCAAAACAGACTTCCATCAGTGGCAGGGAAAAGTCGATGTTCTCACCGGAGGGTTCCCATGCCAGCCTTTTAGCGTTGCCGGCAGAAGAAAGGGAGAAGACGATAACCGCTATCTCTGGCCACAGATGCTACGAGCGATTCGGGAAATTAAGCCCACTTGGATCGTTGGTGAAAACGTTATTGGAATCAGAACTATGGTGGAGCCCGGTCAAGAGATTAAAATGGGACGCACAGACGATTTCTTCGAAGAGAATTACATATATCGAGAGGAAAGCAGGTTCACACTCGAAAAAATCTGCCAAGAACTTGAAGCAGCAGGATATTCCGTCCAACCGCTTAATATTCCAGCTTGCAGTGTCGGAGCACCCCACAGAAGAGAACGCGTCTGGATTGTTGCCCACCGTACAGACTCAGGGGCTGAAACGCTGCAACAAGAAAGGAAAAACAGAGTTCATGCCTCTAGATCTCCTTCCTACGCCTACAGCAATCGACAGAGGAAGTGGAAGAATAAACAAAAGTCCTTCTCTAGGTGCTGCAGAACGTCCAACCTTGGCTCTTGCCGCAATACAAGGACTCTTGCCGACTCCTTGCGCCACAGAAGCAACAAAGTTCACAAAGACCTTCAACCCAAATTCTCAGATGGGAAAAAGTCTTACGGCATTGGCAATCAGTGGAATGATACCTTCTCCATCTTCCAAAAAGAAGACTTCTGGAAAGACTTTCCAACTCAATCCCCTGTATGTAGAAGAAATGATGGGATTCCCTTTGATGTGGACCGCCTTACCATTTCTTTCCCTAAATGGCGAGCAGAATCAATAAAGGCCTACGGCAATGCATGGGTCCCTCAGGTGGCCTACAAGATATTCCGGGCTATTGAGGCAGAAGAAAAGAAATAAGATAGTAAATTCTTTATTCCAAATAAAAGAAACAGCAAATGAAAACAGATGGCTACATTCTTACTCCAGAGTTGCTGCAGTGGCGTTACTTTCATCGTCCGGTGGTGGTGCAGGTGCTCATCTACGTGCTCCTGTCTGCCACCCACAATGAGGCTTCCGCTGCTACGCTCTCCTTACGTATGCTCGCTGATCGGCTTCATACCTCGGTCAAGTCTATCCGCTGTGCCATTGATGTTCTCATACAGGAGCGAATCATCACAAAATGCAGCTCCCCTAAAGCCTCAACAATAGTGTATGTTAACAGTTCGCATCCCCTCTCCCACTGCATCCTACCATACCAAAACCCACTAGGGGCACAGAATGGGGCACTCTTTAGGGCACAGATAGGGGCACAATCAGGGGCACAGATTTTAACTTCGCAAGTTACTGATACACAAGATTGTGCAGCGTATCTTCAAGATAACAAGGGCACAGATAGGGGCACGATTAAGGGCAAAGATGGGGCACGCTCTAGGGCACACCTTAAACAAGGGGCACGCCAAAAGGCACAGTCTAGGGCACAGATTAACAATCCCGAAACCCCTTTAAATAAAGGTGATTCCGAAGATTCTGCCGAAGTTGAGGGCACAGATAAGGGCAAGGGTAAGGGCACAGAAGTAAGAGGAAAGAAACAAATAAAAGAAAACATTTCCCCCGAACCCCCTATAAAAGAAAACAAACAAAGAAAGGAGAAAGCCCACACCCACACACAAAAAAAAGAAAAAGAAAAAAAGTCGCTGGATCCGGAAGTTCAGTTCTCGGAAGTGCTAAGACTCTTCAATCGCCTCTTTCTGGGTACGCAGGTCAAGCCAATCTCAAAGATGACTCCCGACCGCAAGAAGATGGTGGCAAAGTTTATCTCAGACTATTCCTTCGAGGATATAGAACCGATGCTTCGCAAGGCTCTCAACTCCGATCTTCTCTCAGGGCGCAAGGATGGTGGATGCTATATCTCCTTCAACTGGCTCTTCAATCCGAAGAACTACGAGGCTCTGATGGAAGGAACCTTCGACAATCCTACAGTTGTAGCCTCAGCCGGGAAGAAGCCTCAGCATTCAAGTTCTTCACCACCTTCTCCTCCACAGCCTCAACGCGAGGAGACAAACGAGGAAATAGAAGCTCGCCTGAGAATGAAAGAAGAGCGCAAGAAGGAATTGGAGAAAGAACAGACCGAAGCCCTACGGCAGAAGTATCTAGGCTGGATAGAAGCCGCTAAGAAGAACCCGAATGGTTCTATGGCGCAAATGGTGAAAGATGCCTACAAGAATGGCACTCTAGCCAAACTGGGCATCGACTGGAATCCATCGGTGGCAGAAGAAGAAAAGTCACTGGCCGACTTGGATGATAAGACTCAGAATTATCTCCAGGCTATCCTCAGCGACTAAGATACAAGTAACAAACAATTTAATTCATACGATTATGGACAGACAAGAATTAATCGACCGCCTCAACGGCAATTATCCTGAATACACCAAGAAATCTGCTACAAAACAGAAGAAGGTGCAACATGAAGGGCAGCTACAGATAGCTTGTGTACGCTGGTTCCGTCTCCAGTACCCGGCTTATGCCTCTCTCCTCTTCCATCCCAAGAATGAGGCTGATGGTGCTACCAGTGGTAAGAAGATAGCCATCAACGCTGCATCAGGAGTTGTGCCGGGCGTTCCAGATCTCATCCTGGCTCTCCCTTCATACAAGAATGGCAAAAATGGAGTTATCAACAGGGGTACAGAAGTATTCTACGGCTTGGGCATTGAATTAAAGTATGGTAAGACAAACAATCAGACTGCTCATCAGAAACGTTTCCAGGGCTACTGGCAGTGTGCTGGCTATAAATACGCTCTCTGTCGTTCTCTGGAAGACTTCATTAAAGTTGTCACAGATTACATGCTTTCAGTTGATTTAGACATTCTTAAGAACGTCAAATCTTATCATCTGAGTGACGATGATACTGAGCACAACAAGCAAGTATTAAACAAAATCATTAAAAACAAGAAGTAATATGGAAATCGGATTCATCATCATCATGCTGTGCCTTGTAATGATGGCCAGCACATTCATCTATCTAGTTTACACTCACCGCAATCGCTCTTGTAAGAGCTGCAAGTTTTTCCGTCCTACAGCAAACAGTAAGTACAGCGGAACATGCAACGGCTTCGGCCATCATCGCTTCCACTGGGAGCGCTGTGGGGAATGGAAACGTAAAACTACCAAGGAGGATGAACTATGAACTTTAAAATCATACATCTATGGGTAATTACATCAAACAAAACCTGATGCAGTCAACTCCATCGGTTGCTGATCAGGAGAAAATGAGGATGTGCAAGTTCTGTATACATAGCCACATCAGTGACCTCGGCTACAACCATTGTTTGAAGTCAGATAGTGCTTATAATGGAGATTCCCCTACAGGCATCTGCTGTGCATTCAGAGATAATCGGATATGGAAACCCTATTATTTCTCTGGTCTCATGTCACACTACAGGGGAAACATCTGTTGGGCACAACCAGTGTATAACTCTCCTACAAAAGGAAAGAGCCGTATTTTCAAATACGAAGTCCTCGACCCAGTAGCCTCAACAATAGAAACCCTCCTGCCTAAGGAGTTCGCCAAGGAATACATTCCAGCCACTCCTGGCTCCAAGCCTCCACATACGATGAAGGAGTATGAGAAATTTGATACCTATTGTTTCGGTGGCTACGATCCACAGCTCTCAGAAAAACAGGAGGCAAGAAATTATAATGAAGCCAACTGGCAGCAAATCCTTGCTCAGGAAGCAATAGACAAACAATTAAAACAAGAAGCAATATGAAGAAAAGATATTTTTACGTAGTCGCATCATTTATGCGCAAAGACATAGCCAACACATGGCGTAAGATTGACTTTACCATCATGAAGGATGATGGCTCAGCATTGTTCCCTCTGATGGAGGCTATCAAGGTGATTAATGAAGGATATTCAGAGATAGCTGATCCAGCAACTATTCAGTTCGACAATTACCTTGAAATTAGCAAGGAAGACTATGAGGCTTACAACAAACTCAATAATTTAGTCAAAGTGAATAAGTAGCGTATGAAAAGAACAATGATGACAGTTGATAAGTATTTATCTTTTATGAAAAAGTTAGAGAATGCTGCAAAGCGACATAAAAGAATAATTATTTTGAAAACTAGGATTTGGTAAAAGCCACCGTTCCCAGCGATTCTATCGCTGGTCCCATAATATAACAAAGTAAAAATATTAAGAAATGGAAAAGACAATTTATATACCAGGTGATTTGGTTATGACCAACGGCATTCCTATCGGAACGAAAAAAGGAATTGTTTATCAAGTTACAGAAAGTAATGCTGATAAATATGCAAAAGTGAAAGATGGAAATGCATTCACTGAACTGAAAGGTTCTGTCACTCTTTCCAACTTAAAAGGAAAAACCATTAAAGATGACGGATTCCTGTTTGCTGACAGTGGCGCATGGGTGAAGGATATTGTTCCTATCCCTCTTACTCCTTCCGTACTAGAGAAGAACGGCTATAGGCAAGTAGTCAATCATAGCCATATTTACCAACATATTGAAAATGATTGTTATGAAATCTGGAAAAATGTGACGAATTGGACTATGTATTGGAGAGGTGTACATTTATGCAAGTTCAAATATTTGCATGAGTTACAACATATCCTTTTATTCCTTGGCTTAAACACAGAAATGGAGGTGTAGCGCATGAGAAATTTAGTAATTAATTGCAATGTATTGGTAAGTGACGACTTTGATGAAGAAAAGGCCATAGAAACCATTACAGGTACATTCACATTTAATTTAGGTGCTGATATGGAATTTACGGAAATTCGCATTAATGACATAACAGACTCTGTTATAGACCAGATTCCCCCATTACCAAAGGAACACCTTGGTTGGGAAGCACCTGACAGAAGCGAAATTCTTGCAATAGACAAAGATTATGTATTGATGAAACAAGACACTTTTGACAGACTTCCGGATTACACTAATTCCGAACCTACAGGTAAGTATAATGGGAAGATGTGGAAAGCAAAGAATCGCAAAGGTGAATGGTTCCTCTGTTGGTTTAATCATCAGACTAAGAAATATCAATACACTAATTATCGTAAAATTTTAATTTTAGATTAATTATGGAAGCTACAACATTAAAGCTGTACATCGGTACAAAAATGGTGAAGGCAGAACCAATGGCAAAATCTGCTGCTATAACTAAAGGTTGGGCAAGACCATCAGAAGGAAGCGAAGACGTTCCTGGCTATCACGTCCAGTACACAAACCCTGATGGCAGCATCTACGATTCATGGTCGCCAAAGGACGTGTTTGAACAGTCTTATCAGATAGTGGAAAACTTCAAAGACCGCCTCTTTACTGCAAAATTGAGACTACACATGCTCATCGCAGAGGCTGAGACCATGTTAAATTCTGGCTTTAAGTTTCTCAGAGCATCGCATGTCTTACAAGAGTTGAGAATTATTAAACAAGAATTAGAACAATGAATATATACTTAACAGAATCAGAATACGATGCTATAAGTTTTGCTTGGTCTCAAATTGCAACAGAGATTGAAGCAAGCTCTGATGATAGCTATACCATTGAAGCTGGAGAGGCTATCAGCCAACTGTCTTCCGTACAAGACAAATACAGAGCTGCAAAAAGTAAAAGCGAACTATTCTATGCAGTAAGAGCCAAGTTCAAAGAACGCTTTCCTGAAGCTAGTTCTTCGACTTTAGGAAAACTGGCAAGAAAAGCAATAAAAATGAGTAACGAAAAGAATTAAAGCAATGAAGATAAAAATAATCAAACCAACGAAGTGCTCTCAGGATGTTCACGAAACGACCAAATATCCACGCCCATGGTTTAAGCCGAAGCCAGAGCTTCCAGCAGGTACGATTTTGGAGGTGGATGAAGTCTGGCAAAATTTCTTTGGCAGCCATTATCGCTGTCAATTGCCAGAAGAAATGAAAGATAAAGGTTATTCTCTTCCATGGTACGACATCCCAATAGAGAATGCTGAAATATATAAAAGTTAAATTTAAATCATAACAATTATGGCTGTAGTAAATGTAGATTATTCAGAGTTCGAAACCTTGAAGAATCGAGTAAAGGAATTAGAAGAGACCGTAAAAGAGAAGGATAAGACAATTGCTTCCCTTAAAGACGGTTCCAGAGTCATCATCCGCAAGGAAGTGCAAGTAGAGTATGAGAGATCCACGTTTGACAGAATTTTTGGTAGTCAAACAGATCATCTTTATTCAAGAGACGATAAGCCCAGACGCACAGTTGAGACCTCTGAGTCTTACCTTGGATTTGAAGATGTGCGCTTGAAGGTTGAAGATCAAATGAAGGACGAGATAAACCGTAGCATCAAGCAGCGAGACGCTTCACGCGAAAGTTACGAATCCTCAGTTCAGAAATACAAGGAGAAAGAAAAAAAGTTGGCTTACAAGGAAAAGTCTCTCGATGATGAGTATGCCAAAAAGGAAGCAGCTCTCATTTCTGAATATAAGGAAAAGGAAAAAGCACTTGAAGCAGACTATCTAGACAAGGGTAAGGCATACAAGCGACAATTAGAAGCGGATTATAAAAGTTACAAGAATCAAGCTGGTCGTTTGCCATTGATCAACAAGAATGCAAAAGAAGCCCTGTCTCTCCTCAATGCCAATCGCTTCTTCAAGCCAAAGGGCGTTGAAAGCATTCTGGCAAAGATAATTCAAAAGTGTGAACAATAAAAAATATAATTATGGAAGTAACAATAACATTAACTATTTGCCTGAGCCTGGTCTTTGTTATCACGCTTGGCATCGTCTCTTGCACGCTAAGAGACAAGAACTTCAAGGCTCGATTTGACAAGAGTAACGAGCGTTTAAAGAGAATCATTAAAGAGCAGCATGATGAACTTATCTCATACAGAGAGGCTATCAAGAAAAATGATGCCAATCTAGAGAGATCCCTAAATGTATTAGCTTCTGCTTCCGATGCTGTCAACAGCAAAATATCTCGTTTGAAAGATACGGAAGAAGCTCTATCCAGGTTAAAGGTTGAAGTTACAGACCTCAATTTGAGCCAAGACAAGTTTTTAAAGCTGATAGATAAGACTTCTAAGCGTTTTGATGAAACTTCTGTTTCATTCCATACAAGCGTAGATAAATATAGAATGCAAAATGAGGTAGCATTAAAGGGATTAGAAAATAAACTTCTCTCTCGTACATCATACCTCTCTATGGAAGAAAAGAATCGTTTCAAAGAATATCTACAAGCTTGTACTTTGAAGTTTTACGATATTAACAATATGGAATATAAGAATGATTATGCCTTTGTGAAAGTGCTTGATGTTATAAGAGCATTAGATTTTGTGGGTAGTGATCAATGGGCTTCAATATTCAGTACATACCAATCAGAAGAATCTTACAATGGACAGAATACAGAACGAGATCAGTAAACTTCGCCATGAGCAGCATTTGCACGAAAGACTGCAAGAGGCCAAACTTCGACAGATAAAGCGTGAGCACGATGGTCTTCACAAGTGGATAACCATTAAGCCAAATCTCAGCCTCCTCTGCCGTACAGACGAAAAAGGTAACCTCCTCCCCAAGGAGTTGGAGCGCATCAAGAAGATAAAGGAAACATTAGGCATTAAGTAATATGAGTGAACAGGCAGCCCTCGCATTTCGTAAGCTAGTAGCTTCCATGCGAACTTTAGAAAAGAAATATTGGGCACACCGCGATAAAGCCGTTCTCCGGCAATCCATTGAGCTGGAAAAGCGCGTTGACGATACCATCATGAAGGTTGATCCCCAAAACGTGCCACAAACCGACAATGGAAACTTCTTTATCCTGGTGGCAGAACTTCGCGTTGCTACTAATCAATATTTCTCTGAAAAGAAGAAACCTGAACCTGACAAAGAACTGGTAAAAACCTTTTTCAATACCATCAAGGAGAAGGAAGCAAAGATTGATCAGCAGCTCATACGCTTTCAGGATGAAGAACTGCGCAAACGTGGCTATATCATTCAGCACCATGTAATGGAACGGCCATACAAATGCCCTGCTCATAGCCTCTTCCAGTCCACTGATGAAGAACTGGCGAATGTGATGTTTAATGATTATCTACGTCATCCCACACCCGGTACAATGATCTTCATGATGAAGAAATACATCGGAAAGGATGGCAAACCTCTCTCAGACGAAGAAATCGATAAATTAACGTATAACAATTAAAAACAAAGAATTATGAAAAAATCAGAAAAGAAAGAAGAGTCTGCACAAAATGTTGTAGCCAAAGTAAACATTGCAACCGAGAAAATCATCGGCACAGGTAATTGTCAATCTCTCCGCTCTCGCTCCTCAACCTGGTTCGAGTGCAAAGTAAGATACCAAAAGACCCAAGAAGATGGTTCAGAGAAAATAACAACGGAACTCTACACAGTAGATGCACTCTCTTTCACCGAGGCAGAAGCCAAGATCATAGAAGAAATGGCAGTGTACGTATCAGGCGAACTGAAGGTAGCCAATATCAACAGAGCTGCCTATGGAGAAATCTTCTTCTCCGACATCAGCGATGATGATCTCTGGTTCAAGGCTCGTCTTGCTTTCATTACCATTGATGAGAAGAGCGAAAAGGAGAAACGTTCCTACGTTACCTATCTCGTACAGGCAAAGAGCCTTGAACGTGCTCGCCGCTATATTGATGAAGTGATGGGTAAAACCATGATAGATTACGAGGTCAAAGGCCTCAACGAGACTAAGATCATGGATGTTTTCGAACATAAATCCACTTCTGACAAGAAAAAAGATGATAAGTCCGAAAAATAAGTAGTAATCTTGCGCATTTCGGTCTACTATGGCCGAAGTTGCGCAAGTTATCACTTTTTATCCTCATTTTTCTCGTACCTTTACCCACATTATTAATATATAACATCATTCTATATGAAAAAGTTGAAACGTTTTATCATTTATCTACGCCTCTGGTTTATCCGTTGGATGGGTTACAATCTCCCATCCCTCCGTGAGGCTACCTTTATCGTTCCCGGTCAACTCTATGACCATTTCGGTCGTGTCGTGAGAGCAGTACCTAATGAGCTGTGTATAATTATAGATACTGAAGGTATCGGCAAAGAACAGGAAGAAGTGCCTGAACATTGCCTTCAGTGCGATCTGTACAACAAGCATATCCCTTGCTCCTTCAATCATCGCATGGCCAACGGCAACGACATCTGCGAGAATCATCATTTCGAAATCATCTGCCTCAACTCTGGCAACATTTAAAGAATACTCATTATGGAAAAGCAAAAAACAAGATACAGACTTGACAAGAAAACTGGTCATTTTCTGGAAATACCTTCTAAGAAGCAGGTTCGTGAAAACGTCAAGAAGATACGTGAGCAAAAGGGAAAAAATCAGATGCCTCAATCTCCGGTCACTATACATGAGACTCAGGCAGAGAAAAACTTCAAAAAGGTCCAGAAGGTCATCGACCGTATGCACGCCAAGGCAAAACTGCCCGATTTTCTCTCCATGGCTCGCCACAAGTTTCTCTCCACTGTCTGTGTCATCAACAAGCCGGGCAAGCAGCGCAGTCTCCTTCCCGATAAGAAAGGCCGTTTCGTCATGCTCTGCCATGGCAAGATGGCTAAGGTCTTCACAGCAGATGTATGCCTTCTCGTTAAGATTCAGAAGTCCATCATCGAGAAACATGAAATGGCACCAGGTGGAGTAGAGACCACGGAAGTTTGGCAGGATGGTAGCTGGAGCATCGTTCCATGCCGGGCAGACAAGAGTAATTACACCACCATTCAGGAGGTCCGTCTTCGTCCATGGTTCTTTCTCCACCGCTACTGGTATGAGATTTCCTTCGATGGTAGAGTTGAGCCAGCTATGATGTTGAACGATTACAACCTCAACCCTACTCTCAGCAAGAAGCATTTCTATGTTACCAGAGAATATGTAAAAGTACGCAACCAGGATGCCGAAAACGACTATTTCCGTTTCTGGCTCCATAAACCTGTAGATCATGAAGCAAACAAATGATGTCATTATTCTTAATCGTCCTCGCGTTCAGAAGCGAGGACTTGCCCTTAATCTGAATGGGCGTATCATTCTAAGGTCTAGTCCTTGCAAACTGCTAGATCTCAAACAGGGTGATAAGATTTGTTTCTGTTTCTATAATCCAAGCAAGCAGATGTATATCATCAAGTCCACACCAGAGTTAGAAGCTAAAAATGTATGCATCAAACTGTCTGGCCGCAAGGGTCAACTACATGCCAGTAATGTTTCTACCGTCAGTTTCCTGCTTAGCTACATACCGAATATTCCGACTGGTACTAAACAGATAGAACTGGTTACGGCTAATGAAACCATCAATCTCGATGTAGCTGGTGTCAGCTGCCCAGCCCTGGCTATCGTCAACAGGGCCGACAGCGAACATTGCCGGTAATTAAATATTAAACACTTCACATTAAACATTAAGCAAAATGCAACAATCAATCAGATACAAAGGTCTCAGCCTCACTCCTGATGAAATGGCAGTAGAAAACGGTGCGCTATCCCTCTGCGGCAATCTAGAGCTGCATGATGGCGCATTGCGCCCTTCTATTGTCACAGGAACACCCCTCTCTCAGCCACTCACCATTAATGGTGCAGTGGCTAAGATTCTTTATGTACACGAAACAGGTAATTACCGCCACCTCATAGCCATAGCTTCATCAGCCATCTACTGGTTCCTTCAGGATGGCTCTCTTGGCTCAACCACCCCTATCAAGTCCTTCGACTACGAAGCATCGGTTCTTTCCATCAATTCCATCGGCAATACGCTTATCATTGTAGCTACTGATGGTCTTCACTATGCTTTATGGGTGGATGGTGGCTATAAATATCTGTCACAAAAGCCTCCATTCGTAGAAATCGCCTTTTCTATTTCCGATGATTACCCGGAAAACTACAGTAATGGTGGAGTTGATGCAGAAGGAAGCGCAAATGGCTTCCGGGAAGCATTCCAGCAAACCACATACTCATGCAATGATATTTTCAATAAGGTTAAATTATCAATGAATGAAGTTTCTATCGGAAATGCTGAATGTCTCACAATTAAGGAAGACAAGCAATCGGACGTTACACAGAGCATCTATGCACTTGTCAATCGAACAAACAATCTGATTGCTCGTAAAGGTCGTTTTTATGCCAATTTCTTTGTAAGATATTGCTATAGAATGTTTGATGGTTCCATGATTATGCACTCATCGCCTGTATTCATCCCTGTACAGGTTCCAGATAGCTACATGGTGCTGTGTGCTAATGCATTTTCTTTAAATATAACTGATGGTGTTATCAACACATCTGATGAATTTACCTTCCAACGCGAAGATGGAAAGAATAACACATTCAAAGTACATATCACGAAGGCAGCATTTATCTATTATCCACGAAATGTAGATTTAAGATATGCTATACTGGACGCAAAACGTGATGAACTTGAAGAATGGAAGGATGTCATCAAATCGGTAGATGTATTCATTACACCTCCTATTTCTAACGTTGACACATCTGAGAAAATTTCAAGTCTCAGAGTTGGACGAAGAAATTACAAACTTGGCCATGGCTTATTATCGCTAACGTATGAATCAAATAGCAGCAAAATAGGAGATACTTCTGTGTATTTTCCATCACTAAGTGAAGATGCCTATCGCAACAAATTAAAGAATACATCAGCCTTCTACAAGGTCTGCTCGCTGAAAATTTCAGATTTAACAAATTATACAACGAAGAAATTACCTGTTGACAAGAATGCAGTCTATCAGGTATCATTGCAGGAACAGATGAAGGATGATTACAAAACTCATAACTCCCTCTTTGCCCAAGGAGGTTATGTCTATAATCATCGTCTTAACCTGTATGGCATGAAAGAAAAACTGTTTCAAGGATTCAGCGGCTATGTTATGTTACCAGGTCTGTACATTCTTAAATATGATGATAGTACGGATAACCAGAAATATAGGTATAAAATCCAGAAAATTGTAGTTAGCCTCAACACCACTTCTGGAACGAAATATGTTGAAAGTAGCGACAAATTTTTCTCTCGTCAGGATATTGATGTCTTCATGATCAGCAATCTTGTCAAGTTCTATCCGGATTCCAGAGCTGATAAAATGGCTATTTTCTGCAAGGATTCTTCTGATAATGATGTCATCTTCGTCTTCTCTCTTGAACAATGCGCTGAACTGAATGGAGCCATGCACATGGGAGATTTCACAGACAATTATGAACAATATAAGGTCGATTCATTTAATTATGCGGTTGATGATGTAGTGGAACTATCCAATAAGATCTACACATCTGAGTCCGATAATGCCTTTTATTTCCCTCTGAATGGCATCAATACCGTAGGTATCGGAACCATACAGGGCATAGCCGCTACAACGCGTGCGCTCTCTCAGGGGCAGTTTGGCCAATACCCATTAATGGCATTCTCAACCGATGGCATCTGGGCTATGGAAGTTTCGTCAAAAGGAACTTATAGCAGTATACATCCAATCAGTCGTGAAGTATGCAGCAATACAAAGGCTATCACTCAGCTAGACCAGTCCGTGCTTTTCGCCACAAACCGCTCCCTCAGTCGCATAGCAGAGTCACAAGTGGTTTCCATGTCCGATGTCTTAGATGGTCCCGGCTTCAATATATCCAGTACTCTTGGCAAGTTCCTCAACTTCTTCAATGACACAGAGGAGGATAGCGAATCTGTCAAGACTATCAAGGCTCAGATGCGCCAACTTATAGATTTCACCTCATCGCCAATAGACTTCTTTCAGCGTTGCCAGGTCATCTACGACTACAAAAACTCTCGCATCTTCTGCCTGGATGTTACACAGACGAGTAAGGCCTCTACGGTCGATACGGTGGCCCTCTGTTATTCTATCAAGGATAATGCCTGGAGCACTTTTCTTATACAGAATGTGCTCACGGCTATCAATTCCTATCCTCACCCCTACATACAATATAGGGATGGCAGCGTGATAGTTCTCGATAAGGGCTACGATTACGAAGATCCAACAGAGTATCATGGTATCATAGTTACTCGTACCTTGAAGTTTGATGAAGACAACGTTCCTGATGCTATAACAGGCTACATCCATTCCCTCACGTCTGGCTGTATACCAGTCATGTGGCTATATGGTAGCAATGATAATCAGAATTGGCATTACATCGGTCGTTTGGGAGGCATGAAGTCCAGCTACATGGCAACTCACAGCTATCGTTTCTTCCGCATCGCCCTATACCTGAAGATGAAATCAATGAATCAATACTTTGCCACACGCCTCGAAGTCATCAGGCGTTTCAGCAAGTTCTAAAAAAGAAAAGCCACCGTTCCATGGCATTCTATGCCATGTCCCCCCAAAAACAAGAGCCTTCGCAAATCAGGAGTAATCCCGAAAGCGAAGGCTCTTTCCATAAACACACCTAAAAAGAAAGAATTAAATAAAGCCACCGTTCCAGGCGATTCTATCGCCTGCCCCAGCAGCCTCTTACGTAAAGCTAGGCCGTCTCAAAGTATAGTTATCCCGGCTCAGCAGGTTGCTCACCATGTTATTGAAGTCCGCGTTAGCACTATTCCCATACAAATCAGCCTTATCCTTATACTGATCCTGCAAAAATTGGCTCATCGTATAGTCAACCATATATCGGTGCATATTGCTCTTAAGCGCATCCGTCACAGCCACATTCCAGTTCGGAATCTCCAATTCCAGAGTCACAGTCTCATAGATACTTTCCTCCCGGTCTACGCCAGCCTTGGTTACGGTAGAAGTCACTTCCTCATCTTCCTGCCCGATGATGCTTGTGGTCACTACCTCCGTCCAAGTTCCGTTCTTGTTATCGGTGTACACATACTTTCTCGTACCCTTCACCAGTCGCTCCAGGTTGTTGTTATCCTCCACTCTACCTGATGTCAGATAACGCTGAGCTGCAACCTTGATATTACCGATGGCTTCCGTTACTGCACGATTAATAATGCTGCGAGTCTCTTTGCTGTCAGGACTTTCGATAGTGGCTCTGATGTCCTTCTGGGCATCATCCACCAGTCCCTGGCTCAATACATAGCATCTGGCAAGTATGTCATTACATACCTGCTCCATGCTAAACTTCAAAGTAATTAGTTTACAATCCATATTTCGAAATATTTAGATGATTAATAAATCTACCTCAGTTCATAAGGTGGCCTGCCTCCGCTCCAGTCTACATGATCCTGATGGAAATGTTGAGAAACGAAGTCCTGATTGCGCTCTGAACCTTTTGGCCCACTCTGGCCATCCTTATCAACTTCGTCCACATTTCGAGCCTCAGCATTCAGTTTGTTCTGGCTCTTAGCCTCAGCATCTACACTGCGGCTTTGAACGGCAAGTTCGCCATTCTCTTTCTCCCCAGTATCAACAGATCTGCCGGAAGTAGCCTGCGCATTCTCCTGCTTGTCTATACCATCGCCACTTCTTGCCGAAGCCATAGGAGAAGAACCAGCCTTCTTATCACCGTCCACTGCTCTGGATGATGTAGCACCGGCCGAAGAGCCTTCTTTCGTTGTATCATCAGCTTTTCTTTCAGCCTCAGCGAAGTTAAAGTCTTTCTTTAACAAAATCTCCTTAATGGCGTCAAGGTCACTTGCTCCCATACTGGCATAGTCTGTATGAGCCATATCCGGAAAATCACTCAGCCATCCGGCAAGAATTGCATGCACCAGGTAGTTCTGAATCTGATTGCTCAGCACTCCACTTAACCTTGGTGGCCAAGAAGCAAGTGTCACTATAGTGATAGTAAAATCATCAGCCAGAGCCTGCAGATCAAACTTCTGTGTGGTCGAAGAAGAAAACCTCGCAAGAAAGTTCTCCAGGTCTGTTATCGCCTCCCTGTAGTATATATCAAGTTTTGCTTCCTCAGCATCACTGGCCCATACGCTTTGGAAATCAACCTCTGGGTTATGCTGCGCAATGGTGGCAGAAAGACCTTCTACCACGCCCATTACGCTCTTCTTAATGATTTTAATTGTTATTGTCTTCATACTTAATTGCAATTTTTCTACGATGCCATAACCAAACAAGAATACCTGTTGTGATGGCTATGATGATACCTACTAACGCGCCAAGACTTACCTTCCCTATGGTCACAAGTCGCTGCTCATTCTTGGTCAGTTCTCGCCTCATAATATTGATAGAGTCTTGCTTCAACCGTATCAGTGAATCTTTTTGAACCACAAGATGTTGATATTTATCTACCTTCTTAGATATGATGTTAATGGAATCCTTTAGCCTCAGCACCTCTTTTGTGTCCTTGCTGGTTACTACAGAGTGCCAAGATTCTGTCTTGATAGGCTTTCCATTCTGGTCTACAGTGGTTGAAGTACTATCCTTTGTATGAGTAGTTTCCTTGACAGATGTTTCGTGCTCCTGGATCCTGCTATTCGCCATCTGCTCAAAAGCAGAGATAAATCGCTCCTGCCAGGAGGCATCCAAACCCTTGCTCTCTGTCTGATCCGTAATGTAGTGTTCCTGTGTCACTGTCTTCGTCTTACAGCTCGTCAGAAACAACATTGAGAAATACGCTATCCATACAAACAGATAGATAATTAAATGTTTCGATTTCATAAGCTATTCTGTTTATAAGGCAACCATAGCCCTGGCAAGATACTTCTTTCTGCTAACCAGTCCGTTTGTGCCTCCATTTATCTTTTTCGTAATTCTCAACACATTATCCGCATCAGCCAGTTCGTTCAGCCCATGCGCCTCCCAGAACCACATCGATACGTCAACGCAAAGTTCCGGCTGTTCCAGCAACTCCGGATGCTCCAACACAGGCTGCATACTGTAGACCTGGAATATTGAGTAGTTACTTCGGCCGGTCAACTGGATGAAGCCTCTGCCCTTATACTTGGCACCATCGCCCTCATGCGTATTTCCGAGCATCTTTCCAAGGGATCCCTTCTCATACTTCAAGAAATAAGAGTTCTTTCCGAGTTCATGGGTATAAAGAAGTTCGCCGCTTTCATGCGCTATCTGGGCAAGGAAGTGTGCCCATCGTAATTTTGTATTGATGTGATACTTCTCTGCCAATTCATTGAAATAAGGCAAATATTTATCTACCCTATTTTTCGCATTCGGCATAATCTTCAGTATCTGCTCCTTAGTTATTTCCTTCATTTCCATTTCCTATATTGTTTTTATATTCTTGATACTTCTTAAACATCGGGAATTTCTCTACGAATCCTAGAGTCAGTGCATAATAGGCATAGTCCACCAGTTTGTAGAAAGGTGTCTCAGAAACCAGCATCCGCCTCAGATTCTTCAGGATATTGGTAACAAACAAGTAAGTAGCTGCTATACACACCCACTTCACGCAAAACAATGCCTCAGTGTCCGAGTGAAGAAAGTGACCAATGATGAACAGAGCTGCCACCGTCACAAAGAACACCGCACAACAGACAAAGAACATTCCGAATTTCTTCCAGCTCCATTCTTCTCCATTAAACACTGCTGCCACGATGCCAAACACCAGGTTAAGGCCAAATAATACCATCATGGCAATCATAAAATCCCTGATAGGAACCAGCAGACTAAGAAAAGTCCATATCGTCCCAATTAAGTAACCTCGAATATCATTCATTTTCTTTTCCATTTTTCTGTCCCCACTCCGTTATGGAAACGATGCAAATTTAAGTCATCATTCCCGATTCTCTGTGATAAGTTGCGCAACTTCAAACGAAAAAAGAGAACACAAGCCCATTTTCCGCCTGCATTCTCTTCTTCTGATAGTTTTCTTTTATATATCTCTAGTCATTATGGAATTTCCCACAAACTCAACATTCAACATTTCAATGGTTGAAGTATCCCCAAGCCTTACAATGGCCATAAGGGTTATCATCATCCCTCAGCCAGTTTACGGCAAGATCCACCATTTTATCCATCAACTGCTCTTCGCTGTCCTCCGGGAACCATTTCTTCATCAGATTATAGTTGTCAGAGTAGATCATGTTCAGAACCACGGCAAAATCAAATTGGTTGTATGGCCGGATCTCGTCCTTCACGGTCTCATAGATCTCCTGCGCTTTTCCCATGGTGAAGTAAGGAGCGCGATGCTCAACATCATTATCATCCTCAAACACCATCTTCTTAATCTGAGCATCAGCAAAGAAGTCGTTGAAGTGGCCGTTACCCACAACCCCATAAATCTCCTTATACAGTTTCAGAAGGTCATCTTCCTCAGCGTGCATAGCAACAAACTTGCCGATGATCTTGGTTACCTTCACCATCTGTTCAGGTGTGGCGTCACTCTGATACTTTGTGATAAGTTCTACTAAGTTCATATCATTCTTGTTTTTGTGATTTGACAAACTTGAAAATCTCATCCAGTTTGGTCTCCATCTGGTCGAGTCTTGCGTTAGTTTTCTGCTGGTCACGAAATGAAGTGTCCAGTTCAGCAAGGAGTTCTTTACATTTCTCTACGGTGTGCTTGTGTTCCTCAACCTTACTCAGGATCTCTTCACTGGCGTTCTTTAAGGCGTTCACCTCATTGATGATACAGTCCTTGCTCGTTGAGATAAAAAGGTTTCCTGCGTAGGCACTCTGTTCAGAATCAGCCACAGCATAGGTATTCTGCTTTCCCTCCTTGTTTTGGATAGTTACGTACACCTCTATCCTGTTTATATTCACAGATTGATAGTTCGGCTGTACACTCATCACTTTGGCTTGCTCAAAGTTCAGTGTAGCCCTATCCAACAGAAATATAGGATAGTTGCTCTTTAATTCCTTGAATAGCATAATTCCTTTTCTTTAAAGATTGTGATATGCGAGGGAAACGATTTTAAAAAAACATAACCGTCTCCCTCTTTTTTTATGATTCAAACAGTCTCAACATTAAGTTGTAGCCGTAGTCTTCAATGCCGCGATAAGCGTAGCATTCTGTTTCTGCTGACTCAACTCCAAACGAGCATCATTGTAACGCTGCTGCAGATCCTGCTGCCAGTGGCTGTTAAGTACATCCACTATGCGCTGTGTGTTCGCGTTGGCATTGGTCTTTAAGTCACATGCCATCTGGCTCATCTGGAAACCTACGTTGGAGAAACCTCTTTCCATACCAGTGTTGGTATAAGAGAAGCCCTGCTGCATCTGGTTTACGATGTCCTTCTGACCAATCTGGTTCTCATACCCCATTCGGATGATGTTCTGCTGTGTCTGGCAGCAACAATCCTTCAACTGCTGTACCAGGTTCATATCACCTAAGTTGATGGCGTTAATCACCCTCTCAGCAGAGTAACCAACCTGACCAGACAAGGTGCTGATACCCTGTCTTACATCACAGATAGCACTGTTCAAAGCATTGAAGTCACAGTTCATGTTTGCTGCCAACTGGTTGATGGCACAGCCATTACCCTTGATAGCATCCATGATCATGTTGCTGTTCTGGTTGTCAGCAATCTGACTTCTCAGGCTCTGAATCTGATTCTGCAGCTCAACGTTTTTGGCATTCTGGCCGTTGTTCCAGTCGTTACCCCACATGCGCTGGGCAAACATCATCCACACCAGGTAGATAAACGGATTATCCCATTGGCTAGCATCATCGTTACGTAACATAGCCGCCATTGCCAAAGGATCATTGTTGTTGCGATTTGCCATCGCTCCAAGCAAACCACCCATCATTGCATCGTTGCAACAAGAGGTAGTCTTAATTACTTCTTCTGCCATAATTCCTAAAGAAATAAAAGTTGTACATTTTGTTTATTCACACATGTAACCGATTACGTGTGCAAAGATACGAGGAATTGGCAAGTTTTTTGATAACTCTGTCAAAGATTCTTTTATCAACTGATTATCAACGTTTTAACATGACATAGACCCATATCAAAACAATCGTATGTATATTTTCGCAAGAATAATGCGTATAATTTAAGGCAAAAATTGTGTGTTTTAGAGCATAAAAAAGAGAGAAGCAATCTCTCGCCTCTCTCCTTTTCTACTTGTTTCGTTTCAGTCTTTTCTTGATAAACTCCTTAACATCCCATTTCTTGAAGAAATGAGAATGGTCCCCAGCGTTCCCCACGCTTTCCAGCTCCCCATCAGCGATTGCTCTTCTTAGAGTAGATTCGCTGATATGAGCCTCCTTCTTCACCTGCCCGGCAGTCATCATAGGGTTGAGAGCATACGGCAGATAGTTCTCACAAAGGTCTTCTATCTCATCG
>ERZ1026874.420-NODE-420-length-26914-cov-17.731338_pt1 | contig 26914 bp, 29 predicted proteins | sample MGYA00380167_ERZ1026874 | MGnify/ENA primary metagenome ERZ1026874 (study PRJEB33269, sample SAMEA4719803) | human gut metagenome | biome: human-associated habitat; feature: organic feature; material: feces | place: Cameroon | collected 2013-10 ...
TTAATTAACTCTCTCATTTTCAAACGATTACATTAGAATTAACAGAGTATTGATAAAAATAAATTGATTTTTTACAAACGAAAGAATATAATAGACAGTGGCTTAGTCAACAGGGCAAAACCCTGCTGACTAAGTCACTTATGGAATATCTAAAAAGTAAGTATTCGGTACCCCTCATATTTCCGATACGCATATGAGTTTTAGCCCTCCACCAGCTAATGTCAGTGGAGGTTATACCTTAATTTGACTAAATACTAAATTCATTTTTATTGTTCATCATCTTCCCTAAATTCAGGAAGAAGAGTATAAAGCTTATTCTTTGGCGTTGTCTTTATGTTTTTCAACACATGACAGAGCCAACGCCCAGGATTTTTATTCAGCACCTTACAAGCTCCAAATAATGAGTTAGCTCGTCATAGTTGCGTATAACATTACCTTGTTCCCCACCGCAGTATCGCTCTGCGCTAATGCCGCCACTCGGATGGGGATATAATAAAAATTCATTCTATATCAGGAAACAAACGCTTTTTCTGTTCCTCCTTACGTTTCAATCTGGCCTCAGCTTCTTTAACGTCTTTTCTTCGTGCCTTTCCCATAGTCTCAGAACTCTAATTTGTTAAATCCATTCAAGTATGGAACGCCGCCGAAACGTCCTTCCTTATAAAGAGTACCAAGTTTAGAATTGGGACGTAATCCGGAGAAATCTGATACTGGTATCAGTACGGACTCACCATAACGATTCTTTTCAGTTAAATACAGCTGATCTCTTCTGTACAAGCTGGAATCATCTATTAGACTTATCGAATGAGTATTTATTATCAACTGTGCATTCTTGGGGTTAGTCTTTTCGTTATGAAACAAACGAACCAACGATTCCAGCAACTCTGCATGAAGACCATTGTCAATCTCGTCTATCCACAGCACATATCCATTATTCAATGCATCAAGTATTGGCGCACTCAAAGCAAAAAGCCTGTTTGTGCCATACGACTCATCGTTCTCTAAGCTAAACTTAGTTGTTCCACAACTCAACTTCAGCTCATCATAAATCTTATGCACAGTATGCACGCCTTTATAGATCTTTCCATCCAAAGCTTTTGAAGGTAACAAGCGCTTTATCTCGTCTGGCAACGTCTCTACTGGCACTTCATTAAGCTGCATATCCTCTATATCAATATCTGAAGCTTGCATCAATTTCAACATACTATCCTTCAAAGGAGTATCCATTTTACTTATAGAGTAACCCATCAGTGGAGAAGTTGAAGCTGATAATACTCTACAATTAGAAAACCATCCTCTAATTTTTGAAGCAAGCGAGTCGTTCCAAGCAGATAATGCTGTTAAGAACAAAGTGTCCTTTCTTACCATCTTTGCCTCAATCAAATTACCAGCTACCTTATTATTGAATGCCTCAGAACTATAACTAATGCCTTCGGCATCACGATACAACAACTCTATCTCACGCTGCTTCTTGCGGAAAAGCCACTCTGTTATTATCTCGCTTCCATTAAGTTCGAAGCCATATCTATATTGCAGACCATCCAATATGAAGACAACCTCAAAGACGCTTGACTCTTTTGTTGACACCGTTGACAATTTAAAAGGAGCATACTTCTCCTGCCAACCGTCCGACTGTTTGTCTGACGACAAAACCACATCACGCATAAAATCAAATGCTTGAAATAGTTTAGTCTTGCCACTTGCATTAGCACCATAAACAGCAGCCGATTTCAACAAGGAGTAATAATCCGTCTTAAATGTATTGCCTACCTTGTCATCGCTCTTATATTTAGAAGCCACCATGCTTAGGACTGCTTCGTCTCTAAAGCACTTAAAATTACTGAATTTGAATCTTACTAACATAAAAGCAAAGTTAGTTTATTTTCATCAATAAGCAAAACATAATTGAGGCTTTTTGCAAAATATTTACAAAAAGTAGGCATTCCCTTTATATGCCTCGCATTTTTTCAAGGTAAGTATTCGGTACCCCTCATATTTTCGATACGCATATGAGTTTTAGCCCTCCACCAGCTAATGCCAGTGGAGGTTATACCTTAATTTGACTAAATTCTAAATTCATTTTTATTGTTCATCATCTTCCAAAAATTCAGGAAGAAGAGTATAAAGCTTATTCTTTGGCGTTGTCTTTATTTTTTTAACCTCATCAACAGACAAACCAGTCATCTGAACAATATCATCTACAGAAAAGCCTTTTGCCTTCATTTTTGTAGCAATTTCCATTGCTTTGTTTCTCTCTCCTTTTATAAGACCCTCTTCAAGACCTTCTTCTCGACCTTCTTTTTTAGCATTGTCAAGCGTATTCCTCATGTCGCGATAGGCCTTGAGACTGTCCTCATACCGTTCTTCTGTATATCGCATAGCCTTAATGTTTTATATTCATTCATAATATTATTTCTGAATTATTAGTTCTTGCTTTATGTATGTCTTCAACTATTTGGGCAGTAGTCAAGAACTATATTCATAACACTACCTACAGTAATGGTTTGTTATAAGGGATGCGCTCATGCAGATTACGGAAGTCCTCAATTTTCTCCTTGTTGAGAGTCCCCTCGTTCCACATTTTTTCCATTTCCTCATCAGCCTTTTTAACAAAGTAATCGGATGTATGATGTACCATATTCTTCACTTTTAGTCAGTAATATACTTTTTTCAATCAATGCATCAAGTCCGTTTTCATCTGCAGGTACAGGTCTGCCACCCTTACCAGAAAGCATTTTCATACGTGCCAAAGCATTTTTATATTCTACGCATTCCGTTATATTCACGTTCTTAAAACGAGAAATGTATGCGTCTGTAGACATGTTCAATCTCTATATCTGAGCCATGATACAATTTCATTACAATCGTCCTCCGTTCATTTGACACACTTCCTGAACATCTTGAATAGCATAATCAAAATCCAAAGTATGCATAACCTCATAATGATCTCTCACAAAAGCTAAACCTTTGTGACGATCCAAATAGTTGAATGCTTGTTTCTCGTTCAATCCGAAATGTTCGGCGAACATTCTCACAAACACCATAAAGTATTCCAATTGTTTTATTGAGAGTCTTGCCATATTTTATCCACACGCTCCATTAGAGGAATGTATGGCATCGCAAATTTACATCATTTCCCTGATACTGGCAAATATTTAGCTGTCTTTATCTCTACAGAAGTCAAAGATAGTGCAAACCGAGGGCATAACATCAAGCTTGTTTGAATGTTTTGCCGAGGTGCAGACTATCTTCTGCAAAGATATACAATAAATCTGACAACAACAATGTTTGAAGATAAATTTTGATGGCTTTTAATACTTGTACGGTAGTGTATACAAAACCATGCAACAGTTCAGTTCACACCACTTCCTTACATTACAGATTCTCTATCAAGAACTTTATATATTCATCATTAACATTAGAAATCTCGTTTTTATCATAAATTGTAAGTAACGTTATTTCCATGTTTTCCACATCTATCAATATATTGAATGTCAATATGCGAGCACCTCCTCTTTTTCCTTTACCTTTTGATTCAATTGACATTCTAACTTTGCGAACACCTGAACCTAAATCATCACCGACTAATGGATTCTTAATAATCTCATTTTTCCATGACTCAAAATCATCTATCAGTGAATGATATTTCTTGGCAAGTCTTTTAAACTGACGTTTAAACTCAGAACCGATTTCAATAGAAACATTCATAATATCACACGCCTCTCATTTCATTGATAAAGTCGTCAACACTTTGGAGTTTTCTACCCTCAATCTTTGCAACCTTCATTTCTCTTATTGCCCTTGTCAAGCTATCCTTAACATAAGCCTTCTGTTTTTCCTCTTCAGTTGGCTTAGTTACATTCTTTATGATAGAAGTTGACACCACACCACGCAACATTTTAATTGCATTGCGCACACTTGCCAAAGACTGGGTCTCGTCTATTGTTACTAATATCTGTTCCATAATTATCTTATTAAAGATTGTTTCAAAAAATATACTATCTCATTGCAAAAATAATTATAATATTTGAACAGGCAATCTTTTTGTCCATGAAACTATCTTAAAATTATTAAAAACTTGAAGACCCATCATTAATTAACATTTTAAAGATTCTATAATAGACGATAAATAGTAGTTCAACATTGTAAGTATTCGGTACCCCTCATATTTCCGATACGCATATGAGTTTTAGCCCTCCACCAGCTAATGCCAGTGGAGGTTATACCTTAATTTGACTAAATTCTAAATACATTTTTTCTCCAGTACCTCCTCAAATGCCTCCACAGCAATGTTAGGAACATGGGGAGGAGCCATTCTTTGTATACAAGGGGATGCTTCCAACGGTTGGGCCAGTAGTCTACACAAATGTCATTGCTATGTAACGCACGAAGAAGATTGTATTAAAGTCTGCTGATAGCAAATAAATATTAGTGCCTTGTTTCTTTTTCTCTATATTTATTCCACATACGATTAAATTCTTTTGTATATGACGAAGCTAAATCAAGAGCTTTTCTGTGTACATTTATATCCTCATCATTTTTGGTTTCAGCATTAATAGTCCAATTATAAGAACCATCTAAAACAGTTTGATTGTCTATTATGCAGAATTTACGGTGCATTATACCATATCGTTCTCCACGAATTTCAATGTGTTCAATCCCTTCTAAATCAACACCTTTTGATTTATTTACACCATCTTTATATCGAATGACCCGAACGACACATCCTTCGTTTTGTTTTTCCAATAATTTATCGCGCAACTTATCATCAGTGAACCAAGCTATACATAAATCTATTGTTGCCTTTGCTTCATCTAATGCAAACAAAATCTTACTTTCTATTGCATTGAAATGTACATTAGAGACTATATCTATAGTTTCTTCATGTACACCTGATAAATATTTGTCTAACAAAATACTTACCGATCTTTCCAATGTTTTTCCATCAATCATGGGTTTGGGATGAACAGTAAGAGTATCACCTTTATGGATATTACTCATAGAAGGGGTTATATTTACTTTCTTGACCTCAATACATGTTTCTAAAAGTGTTTTATACTCACTTATGTCATGATTATCTAGAAAAAACACCTTCACGTATTCTTTATTCTCAGGTGCTTTCCTTATTACCGTTGAATATTTTTGTATCATATTTTATTTATTATAAGAATATCACAGACAATAGCGAGTCTTTACAAAAGACATTATATCTAATATTTGGAGTTGAGCCCAATTGAATTGTAATGTTTACTGCTCCATATTCAACACTTTTAATGATATTATACCTATTGCCAGGATAGTGCAAACCGAGAGCAGAATATCAAGCTTGCTTGAATGTTATGCCGAGGTGCAGCCTACCTTCTGCAAAGATACACATTATTTGCGAGATAAATATAATTCAAGCCATAAAAATTCAACATTGAACAATTCAAAATGCGCTTGCGCACAATTCAAAACTCAACACTCAAAACTCAAAATTTACATATACCCTTTCGCCTTTCTCCAAGCATAATGCCCTACCTTCCAGAAAGGAGCCCACAGCACTTCTGAGGGAAAGAACTTCATCATGTGCGACAAGCGTTTAACATTGCCAAGATATGTTGATAGTGTTCCACCCATATGCGCTTTCACCACACGTTCGTCATACTTACCGAAGTTACCAGCACGCATAATCTCATTGAGCAAGAACCGTCCAGCTTTAATGTCAGGAGAACAAAGAAGCATATCGTCTTTCATACCAAACACTTGTTGCTCCACATACATCACGGCACCTGCAAATCTCTTTAAGCCAAACCATTCCAATATCTTCATGGCTGATTCACGTAGCTTAAACTTATCATCTCCTAACTTGCTTACAGTCCTCAACACCATATAATAGTCCAACAACTGCCTCAACCCTATTCCCTCATGAAACACATGTCTGTAGATATGCAACAACACATACACCATGTTAAACTCCAATGTAGGACAGCCGAAACCAACTGACTTATCCATCCGTTGGAATTGTATCTTCTCCTGTTCCACAAACCATTTCTTGTATCTCAACCATCTTACTGGGGAAAACGTATAGCTCGGATAGTGATGCACCTCAATACTTGCATCAGAAAATATCTCAACATCAGTATGATGCACAACACTCCTGCCCACCTTCCATCCTTTCCGCTTCATAAAAGCAATAACATCCTCTCGCTCTCCATTTACCCATAGGTCAATGTCTCCGCTTTGGCGTAGAGAACTATCGCTATATAACCGTGCAACACCTTGGCCTTTCAGCACAACAGAATCGAAACCACCTTCTGCAAACATTTCCGTAACCTCTTTGGCTCGTTTGTTCAGCAGTTCATTCTTAATCTGTATGTTGGCAGTTATACCAAGCCATTGCATCTTGAGTTTGACAGGCAGATTCACCACCTGCCTTGACTGATACTTATGCAGAATCTGAATGCCATGAAAGCACACTCCTATTACCGCATGTTTCTCAGCCAAAACAAACAGTTTCTCCCATTCAGCAGCCGAAGGAACTGAAGACAGTTTCTCTTTGCTGCCAATGCTTACTTGTATCAGTTCAAAAAATATTTTCACTAAAAATACCTCTGATACTATCTTTATCCATGTCAACCTACTGCTTTGCAAAGCAAGCAATAGTCTGTTTCAATCCCTCACGTGCCTGCACGGGGAAACGCTCTATTCCGAGAGCCTTCTTTATCTTCTCATTCGAGCTTACATAATTCTCCGTCAGCTTCTGCATACGCAAAGGATTCAATGGCAAGTGAAGCAAACCTCCTATCTTGGCCACACCATTCATCAGTCCCTGAGGTATATGCCAGATATGAGCCTTCTTGCCGAGAGTGTCACAAATCACTTCTATCAGTTCGTTGGTCGACAAAGCCTCATCATCACCCATGTTATAAATGCCAGAAGGCACATCCTTTGTCAGCACACCATTCACGGCAAAGCAGATATTCTCCACCGAGGTGAATGTTCTGCGGTTCTCAAATGCGCCAAGAGGCCAAGGTATTCCCTTGCTCACCACACCATACAGCAAGTTAAGGTTGCCCTTGTTGCCAGGACCATGTATCATGCAAGGGCGGAAGATATACACTTCCTTTCCGTTCTTTGGTCTGTCCGTTCCCGGCACCACACTGCTCATTGACTTGCGCGATACACCCTGCTTCTCCAAGGCATCCAAGATATAGTCCTCTGCCTTAATCTTGCTTTCACCGTAAGGACCCTTAGGAGTAGGCGTTACATCTTCTCTTAAAATCACTGGCACACACTCCGCAGCAGCCTTGGCAGTAGAGAAGAACAAAAACTTCTTTGCAGTAGGCGAAGCCATATACCAATCGAATATCTTTTGAGTCAGTCCTGTATTCACCTTAAAGTAAACATCCGCAGCACTCTTGTTGCGTGTGTCGTGTGCCTTACCTGCCAAATGTATCACAGCATCAATCTCGGGCATTGCGCCCTCAGTATCCAACGCATCCCAGCCAAAGGTGCATTTCACACCCTCTTTCTCTGGCTTTACAATGTCCAATCCATAGATGGTATTCTCTTTAGCGAGATACTTCACCAAGTTAGAGCCTACGAAACCATGGACTCCAGTAATAAGTATATTCATCGTTTATCTGTTTTAATCTGAAATAGTAAGAACCAAATATAAGAAATCACAAATTTAGGATATGTCTCCATCAATCGTTTCAACATACCGCTTTGTGTAAAAATACGATACAGCCAACGCAAACCTAACTTGTTTGTCCATGTAGGAAACGAAACCATTGTTTCCTGAGTCTGATGTATGAAACCTCCACATGTATAAACAGAGCCTACGAATCCTGCTCGTTTCAATAATACAGCCATTTCATCCTGCATAGGAGCACCCATACCAATGATTACAACTTTTGCGCCAGAAGCCTTTATTTCTTTAACTATATCATCCTTGCTGTCTTTGATATATCCATGATGGAATCCTGCAATCTTGATACCATTAAAATGCTTCTTGATGGTCTCAACAGACTTATCCACCTCTCCAGGTTTTGCACCAAGAATATAGAGAGATTCTCCATGCGCCATCATGTCACGGAATACTGGACCTGCCATTGTTGAGAGATCAAACGAAAGACGTATTGACTTCGGATGACCACAAATCTTATTCAACTTAATAGGTCCCATGCCATCAGAAGCTATATAATCAAACTCGTCATACCAATGGTATTCTTCTTCTTTAAGTTTCACCATATAGTAGGCATTCAGACATGTCACTATCTTACACCCTTCATATACTGGCAAAATATCTTCTAAGGAATTTGGAAGCTTTTTGTAAAAGATACTGTATATTTTATCTATCATTTCCTTATATTTTAGTTTTTTAGGTCTAAATTACGTGTGAATTATATTCTTATAATAGCTTGACAGTTTCTGAGCTTCTTCATAAATACTATATCCTGCTTTTTTAATATCAACTATAGCATTTTTAGACCTAAGTATTCTGTCTGATTTCTTATAGAATTTTTGTATTTCGTCAGCCCATTCTACAGCCGATAGTTTTAAAGAAACAAACTTCACATTACCAGTTTTATCAACTTCGCAAGTTATTGCATCAGAGCAAACACATTGTAACCCATTCGCCTGTTCTTCTATCAAAGTCAATGGAAGACCCTCGTAAAGTGATGGCATAACAATAAGATCAATACAATTTAAATAATCTTCCACATTTTCAATATCTCCTGTAAAAGTAACATTATCTTTTAGACCTAATAGTTCTACTTCATGTACTGCATTAATTCGCAAAAGTCCATCACCTACAAGACAAAGACGATAACGTTTATCCCTTCTATATAACTCATTAAAGATTTTAATAATGAAAGTTTGATTTTTTACATTACCGAAAAAATGTCCAACGTTACCTAAAAGAATTGTATCATCTGTAAATCCCATTTTTTTGCGTAAGACATTTCGTTTACTCTCATTAAAAATAAATCTCATAGTGTCAACTCCATTATTAATAACGGTGAATGGATGCTTTCCATATAACCATTTACCAGCATTAATACCACAGGCTAATCCATGCGTATACAGCATATTAAAAAAAGGTGTTAACAACTTATGTACAATTATAAACTTACATGTAGTATTATGGGAATGAGTAATACGTACATGACATCCCCCACAAAAAGCTGCAAATAAATCTAACACCATAGAATGGCTATTACCATGAATATGTACAGCATCGTACTTTTGTTCTCTAATCAATCGAACTAAATTTGTAAAGTATTTGATAACAGTCTTTCCACTTCTTGGTATTACAAAAAATCTACAATGATGTTTTACAAGGATATCCTTATAATATTGATCTGCATCATTAATCATCACGATATCCATTTGAAGATAGCGATGATCTATCATTTGTAGATAGTTAAAAATGACATTACTAATGCCATTTTTGTTTGTCGGAACAGTATTTATTACTAGTATTTTCATAGAATTTATGAAACTTATCTCACTTAAATAACTTTTGTATAAAACCAATCTGACTATTTTGTAATTTTTCTAAATATTCTACATCCATAGATATAGGTTTAGACTTTATTTTATTTATATCTATTCCTACATTTTCGAATAAAGCAACACGGGGACTATCCGAAATCAATTGAGCTTTATTGCCAAAAGCCAATGTAGGAATACACGCATGGACCCTATCTGAATAGATTTCTTTAACATTCTTATACAAAAACAAATAATCAAGCGGATAATCAGAACACATTATATTTTGTTTTGCCTTTTTACTTACTTTAGTATATGGATAAGGTTTATGATCAGTATAAATAATATTACGGTTTTTTAATGAATTTACTAGTCGCTTTTTTATGCCATCATTTTTTGGCAAATCGAAATTCAAAATCGCATATGGATCCATTGTTGTTTCAGTCTTAGGTACATCAAGTCTATTGACAAACCAAACGCAGTCTATTCCATTATACGTTTTTTCACTGAAAGAAGAGTAATTTCTATAAGCAACACTATCTCGAAAAGTTATTGCATATGGTTTAAGTTTAAGTAACCATTCTTTTACACAGGCTTTTTCCTCCTCAGTATAGTAATTACCGCTAGCTGCAAGAAAAATCAATTTGCATCCTTGATTGATCTTATCTTCCAAAAATTTACCAAAAATAACAAAAAAAGGAACTGTTAGAACACAACCAGGGATTACAAGATAATCCAATTTAGCAATTTTGGCAGGACTGAAAACGTCTAGCGAACTTACTGCCTTATAAGTTTTATCATGAAGTTGATTAACAAACTTCTGCATTAAATGCGTCCATAGCCACTCAATACCAGGCAATTCTTTTATTGCAAAGAGTTTACCCAATGATGCAGCAAAATTGCTACATTGACTCAATTTTATGATTTGGGCATCAACAGGCAATGCTGCCTTTAATTGAACTTCAGCCCCTAAGTCTATAAATCCATTTCCTATATTATTAAAGAAAACAGATGTAAATAATCCTACATTCATAATTATTTATTATTAATATCCGATAAAATAGAATAATTAAAAAACGAAATAATCCTTTAAAAAGGGAATCATCGAGTTTTAGTTAAAAAAAACTAAAACTCTAAAATAGTATTGTCCGTCTAAGAAATACTTAGTTTTTGTAAAACTTCATATTTTGAGCATTTCAATTATATATCATTATGAACAATAATCACAAGACAATATATGATAATGAGAACACTAATCTGTATACGCACATCATTTATCGTTGTATCGATTGAGTCTGAATGACTCAGGATACTTCTTTTCGAAAAACATCCGATCTGTTTAACGTCTGCATTTATTAGTACATTTTTAGCTTTCTTACTTCTATTATAGTATTGTATTCCTATTGATTTGGCTCAGACCACATTTAAGTAACTTGTAAGATGAATCTTATTAAGTTACTTGATAGTATCATAAGCCTTATCAAATATAAAGAAACTATTGGAATAATACAGAATTGAAGACATAGCTGTAGAATTCTGTTTTTAATGCTGTACTACAGTTCAAATATAGAAGGCCAAAACTTTAGCTTATACATCATATAAGACATGCGCTTTTATTCTTCACTTCTTGCTTCTGAACTTTGTCAATGGAGAAAACTGAACTGTATATCCTATTCCTGCATTATACGTCCAGCAAAGCAATTACTACCGATAGAATAATTATTTACTGTATTTGTAGCATGTATGTAACACATATCATATATAGTTTTATGTCTTTTTGATATTTAAAAACAAAATACCATCATAACGAAGAGGTATAAGCGAAAAAGCTTTAACTCTTTCCACCTAACATAATATAAAGCAAATAACTGAATTTAAATTTTAAAGCTAACGTAAAAATAATCCATTTTAAAGGTAACTTGTGGATTGGATAATTTTTCATATACGTACATAGTATTTCATTGTTACAGATTGCTTTTACGTTAATTAAAACTTGACCCTTTGTTGATTTAGGATTTCTTATCTCATTTCTGATAGCTGACATTGAATAAAACATTGCAGTTCTAGCTAATCTCAAACGTAGTTCTTTTATATTTGATACTTTTACAGAAGCATTCAAAACGTCCAACATTTTGACCAATTTTTCCCAACGATCAGCTCTATATATATGTGTCAATGAAGCATTATTTAAACAATAGTGGTAGAATTGCCATGGAACAGTTTTTACCCTATCTGCAAAATACAACACTTTCAAATTGAATAGAGAATCTTCTCGGATATAATCTCTTTCTGACAAAAAACGCAATTCATACTTATCGATTAGTTCTTTTCTATACAATCCCTTACAAGCACTGCATTGAAATTTCACGCCAGAAATATAAGAAGGCTCTGCTCCAACTATATCTAACCTCAGCTGTTCTATTTCATCCTTTCCCACATAAAGATGCTCAGGACGTAATACAACCCGATAGCCAGGATACTCATCAACATTAAACTCTGAATATATAACATCAAGATTTTCTTTTATGCATTCATTATATAGGCGTTCCATCATATCACGCTCAAACCAATCATCTGAATCCAAGAACGCTACATATTCACCATGGGCATATTGTAAACCTGTGTTACGAGCAAAACCCAACCCTTCATTATCTTTTTTATGAACAACAATAATACGAGAATCTTTCTTTGCCCATTCATCACATTTACAAGGAGTGTTATCCGGGGAAAGATCATCAACAAGAATAATCTCTATGTCTTTTAATGTTTGATTTACTATTGATTCCATACAACGGTCAATATATTTATCGACCTTGAAACATGGAACTATTATTGATACTTTTACCATAATTAAACTATTAAACTATTAATACCAACGTCCTTTAAGAACGCATCAAAACCATCATAGTTGGCTTTGTTATTGTTTACATTTTGCCCACACGTCAGGACCGCACTCTCATTTTACAATTGGAATTACATATTCACGTTAGTTCTCAATTTGTCATATAAAGATACGAAAACTTTAATGTAGGCAAATCGCTATTATAAATTATTCATTCTCTATTATCCATGTGCAATAAAAATCATTTCTTACGTCATCGAGCATAAACAGAAGTGTATTTAAAGTTCTGTCAAACTTATGAGCAATAACAAAAACACATATTTCATTATTTACAAAACCATTTCATTACACGTGACTTAATTTTACAATATAACATATTAAAAATTGTTGGGTCGTGAACAATTGCATATAATGTAAGTTTAAGATAAACAAAATAGCCAAAATCCCTAATTACATTATCTGCATAGAAACCTGGGAATACGGCTATTTCCAACAAATTATACTGTTGGTACAGTTGATTCCTTTTAATATTTGATTTTATTATTTTATAATAGTCAGATATCGGTCTCGTTCGATGCGTTGTATTATCACTATATTTAATATAGTAATATAGCCTTTTAGGAATAAATACTACATTTTTAGCATTTGCACCTGCATATTTACAAAACCATGCATCATTTCCAACTGGTACTGATTCAAAACGACAATTAATACCATTAATAAAATCATGCTTAAACATTTTATTCCAAGGAACATTAATAGACATTGTTAAACGTCTTAAATCCTTCTCCACTTTTTTACTGTTTTCATATTCAAAGTATGTCCTTTCAATATAATTAGGCTCACTACAATTATCTGGTTCTTTAGGATTATAATTAATGTATGCGCTAAAAATAACTATATCATTATCGGAATCGACATAATAATCAAGATATCTAATAAAATCTTTTACATAATAATCATCGCTATCCGCAAAAAGCACCCATTTCCCTTTTGCCAAATCTAATCCTACGTTTCTAGCATGCCCTGCACCTTTTGACTCTTCTGCGGATATGTACACAATGTGAATATCTTTTCGTAAAACTTTAGGTTTCTTGTCTGAATCACTATTATCATCAACAACAATTATCTCTATGTCTTCACGTTGAGGAATAGAATCAATAAGCCGATAGAGCAAATTAGGGCAATTATGATGAGGTATTACAAATGAATAGTTTATCATTTTTATATATATAATTTCTTTGATTTACGGAATGTTGTTATCATCAAACCAACAAACAGCCAAAAACTATTATTACAAAGATATGATGAAGAGAAAAACAGACATACAAAACAAGTACAGAAGAATGCCAGTATTAAACTACTCGCATCAGTCAGTCTTGTTTTAATTACATTAACTACGAATATAAAAATAATAGCTACAAGTAATGCACTTCCTATATATATACCAAAATTCAACATTATTTCATATACAATATTATGTGAATATGATGAAGCATCCATACCCATAAGCATACGGTCATAAAAAAGGCCATAACCTATATGACGATTATCACATGAAATATAATCTGAAACAATATCATATATCCAATCACGAGAATCTGTATTCACTATATCTCCACCTAAAAGTTTGTCATAAACACGAGTACCAAATCCTAAAGAAGATGTAATAGACTCCATTATCAAAAGCAAAGGTTCTGCCATTAAATAACAAAATGTTGTAGCTATAATAATTTTTACACGAGCAGCCATTGCATTTTTAAATTCCTTAAAAAGGAACAAGTCACCGGCTATATATAAAACCAAAGCCAATAATGCTCCACGACAACCCAAGGATAATATAAGAAATGCACCGATTATCGTTAATGTCAAATCGACACGGTTATTGTTTCTCATCTGATTTCTTGCAACAAGTATTACGCTAGGCAAAACCCCATATGCCAACTCCATATTATTCTCATTACCGAATAATTTTTGAGCAAGACCTAAAATCGCCAATACGCATATAAAGATGTTTACTATTAGTCCCCATCGCCCTATGCACCTAAACATGCGTTCATAACGAGTTAAATCAATTGATGCTCCTATAAGATAGAACGGTAGACAGCCGAAAACAAAATATGGAGCAAACTCTAATACCGCCAGATAAGTTTGTGGATATATATTTGGAGACCAAAATACGAACCATCCAATGCCTATTACTAAAGCTACATCCCACCACTTTAATTCACGTACAAAAACACGAAAACTTAGAACCGTAAAGGTGATAAAGATGACAATATCCAATACAGGATTTATTATAGAAAATCCTATACGTGTATTAATACCCATGAGCAACTTGATTGAGCAAGGTACAAGGGCAAAGAAATATAAAATCATCAAACACTTTTCGTTGAACTGAAGTGATTTGAAATATTGCCAATACGATTTATTTGTCACTATACTACCCATGATACATACTCTTAGACTTATACACAGAAGAAATCATTCTTCTTATGCTAAAAATGTTGTTGATATTTTTCTTAAGAAAATTGCGGGTCTCTATGTGCTCATTAAAGAAATCCATAGCTCTTACCCATTCTTCAGCCACATATTGTTTATATAGTTCTGCACCATTTGAGGAAATATTTGCTCCATTAATATACTCATTGGCTATAAATCTTCTTACTGGCATGAAGCTCTGCGTGTTATAATGCTCGTAAAACGTTTTCCATTTAAAACGTTGCTGATCTTTTGTCATCGGTAAATATAAGCATTCTCTACCATTTACAAAAGGAATAGAAACCTGATATGTAAGAATCTGTCCCGTGTAATAGCCATTAGAAACCAACTGTTTTAAGATTTCCATAACTTCAAGGTGTTCAGGATGCCAATCTATGAAATGAGGTACAAGTATAAAATCAGGTTTTTCCTGACATATTACGTTTTGCAAATTAGCAACTTTATCATCTGTGAGTGTAATGAACTTACGTTTAAACCTATTTGCCACCGAAAGCATCTCATTATATCTCATTTTATGTATTTCGACAGTATCCCCACCTTGCATATTCATATTACAAATGGTTGTATTTATACATTGTATAATAATCTGGCTACAACCTATCCATTCATCATCAGAGTGTGGAGCTAATATCAGATATTTCTTTTTAGTATCAATGAGTTTAGCTCCTTTGTTTGAAGATATAGCTCTTATAAACAATGATTGAAAGTGCCATTTAATAGGAGTCAAGGTGTTATGCTTAAAACGCCATAACTGTCTATGAATTTTGCGTAATATTTCTAACATTTGTATGTATTAATATGTTCGTCTATTATTTTATCCCAAGAGAAAACTTTTTGTGCCAGCTCTTTTACGGTATTGTCTTTTGGCGTATTCATAGCTTTATCAAGTACCCTACGTATATCTTTAGGATTAGATGAATTAAAAGTGAGATCCCTTTTGAATACTCCGAAATCTAAAATAGCCAGATTATTTGACAGACACACATGAGTACCAGCCATTGCAGCTTCAACCGCTACTAAACCAAAAGTTTCTGATTTAGAAGGCATAATCACAGCCTGAGAGTTTTGATATGCCGAAGCCAACATATCAGATTTAGGATCAAGCCACCCTAAAAAATGTACATTTGGCATATCTTCGGCTTCTTTTATACATTTCTCATAATAATGATCTGTTGCTCCTGCAAACTTTCCACCAATAATAACCAAGTCGTAATCAGCCCCCTTCACTGCCTTTATTGTATTAAGAGTGTTCTTATTAGAATCGACTCTACCTACTTGAAGAACATACTTTCTATCAGGATTAATTCTCTCATATATAGACTTTGATGCTGAAGGTTGTTGGTCAACACCATTAGGTACTATCTTTATCTTATTAGAATCAACTTTATAGTATTTCGAAATAAAATCTGCTTCAGTTTTTGATTCAACAAAAATACAATCACATAATTGTAGAATCTCATACCTTTGATATTCTATAGGTTCAATACCTAAACAACGTAATACATGAGGAAATAACAGAGTATTTCGTATAGCTTTGGCTCTCCACTCTGTAGTATTTACTATCGTAGATATAACAACCTTTAAACCTAATTTCTTTGCTGTACTTGCCACTCCCAAAGATTCTTCCTTTAAACTGAAGATATGAAGAACATCATAGTCCTTAATCTTTGTGTTAAATGTACTAAAGAAGTCAACCTGTATTCCTCTATTTTCTAATAATTGCTTAATCTTTCTGATTCTAACTTGCACTCCTCCTGATTCTGTTTGGCAACAGGCGTTGTATGCTTGAAAAAGTACCTTCATATTATTGTCTATTAATATTTGTTTTAATATAATCTATAGCCTCTATTCTCTTCTTTCCCAACAACTCAGAAATACTATCATCATCTAATTGAGAAAAGAATGAAGAAGAAAATTGAGTAGAGTCGGTGATCAATCTATTTTCAAGATTGAGCAACCTTAAGATAGACAAGAATCTATTTAATCCACGTGCTTTGTTGCCAACGACAACAAATGGTTTGCGGAATGTTATTGCCATACAAGTTCCATGAAAAGAATCTGTAACTACAAACTTTGCTCTCGCCATATTAAGAATCCAATGGTCAACTGAAGGGTAGATACATTTATTTATATCCATACCCTTACCTCTTTCGTAATCTTTCTCTACAGAACCTGCTACTACTGGCAGATGCAATTCCTTTTGTACCTTATCAACAAGCGCTTTTTTATCTTTGGTCTTGTCTAATATATAAGTGAATATTATAGGTGAAGTATCTTCTCTTTCAACACACGCTGCAAGATATTCCTTTGCGTCAAGTAATAATGTTGGATCTAATACTTGAATAGCATCGCGACCAAGAGCTTTTTTCACAACTGGTATCAAAGAATCTTCACGTACTGAAATTCCTGAAAATTTGCTTGATAATGTTTTACATTTCATAGCTATAGAAGGAATATCGGCAAAAGATGTACTTCCTGTTGAAGCAGCATAAAATATACGTTTTACATTGTCACGATGCACAAAATCAAGGAAACAGTTAAGACTAAAATTCGGTAACCATACTTGATCACTTCCAACAACATAAGCATCAAACTGGTATTCTTTATCAATTCGCTCTAAGTCTGAAGGAAAAATAATCCCTGTGTTTGTGATGTTTCTATCTACAAACTTTTGAGTTTCTGAAAACAAAGTACGTTTCATATCCATTGTTAAATTCGGATTCCAACATAAACGTACATTCTTTCCTTTAATATAATGATAGGCTATTCTTTTAGCCCAGTTCTCAAATTGTGCAAGAAACGCAACTTTTGGATTACTAAATCTATTAATTGTAACAACTTCATGTCCCATTGATTTTATGGTCTTCTGCAAAGCATATGCCTGTAAAAGACAGCCATAATTATAGTCAAGCGGATGAGTGAGAATTCCTATCTTCATTATTTTGCCAAATTATTTAGTTTGTTTATTATCTTTGCAATGACTTTCTGCCAAAATTTAGGCTCGAGTTGTTTGCAATACTTGTCAATCGCATAAATACCATTTCTTGAATATGCAGCGAAGAAAGCCTCCCTGTTTTTGGGTTGAGGCTCATTTCTCTCTATATTGATATTACAATCAAGGGCATCATCATAGGTAGCTTCCATTCTTTTGCAATCAATTGACTCAAACAGTTGCTCTCCTTTTTCTGTATAAGTTAACACAAGACTTACACCTTGTGGGTTGTAAAACTCCGGATGCCTACGAAGGATTCCCCAAAAATCTCCTAATAATAGATCACTTTTACTTTTACCATGTCTTGCAGGACAATCATAACAAGAAGGACGTAAATAGAGATTCTTTAAGAAACCTCTCATATAAAGATTATCGTTGACTGTCTCATAAAGTAATCCATTTGTAGGAGAGGACAAAACCGTATTTCGGTCCGCCTTAGAGGCGGACTTTCCGGAGAGGATAAAACCGAATTTCCGCCAACCAAATCTCTTATCTCTAAAAGAGATACCAGTTAAAACTGGTTTCTCTTTTAGAGATAACAAAACCGAATTTCCGCCAACAACGCCCTTCGGGCGTGTAAGTACAGTTTCTAAGTATGACTTCCAAATACCAGGGCTTGGAGACCCATGACAAATGATATCAACACAAATAAGATGCTCGTAATCTTTACGAAGATATTTTTTTAAGCCTGCTATCTGACAGGGTGTGCCACTATAAAGCACCTTACGGTTTTGTTTTAAAAAAGATTCAGCATCTTTGTAAGTTGACCCTACCCTACTTTGAACATATTTACTACCTCTTAATTTACAGAGATCTTCCTTTTTTTCAATATATGTATGACAAACTTCCCATTTATCATTAAATGCCGCTCCAAATACAACTCCGTTTTCGTCAAGTATCTTTTCTGCGATTAGAGAGAAAATCCCTCCTGAAGAACTTTGCTTGAGTATCTCTTCATTATTATTTGTTGCAGCATAAACTTTAATAGGCTCATTATTTGCCGTTTGGTTGATAACTGGACAGACTTTCTCGCATAGATTACAACTAACACAGAGAGATTCATCGACATGAGGATAAAGAAATCCTTCTTCGTCTTCCTTCATTGTGATGCATTGCTTTGGACATTTTTGTACACATGCCATACAACCACAACATTTGCTTTTATCTTTTATTTGTATCATTTTTTCTTTTTAGATATTATTTTTCTTACAAAACCCAATAATATTTCTCTTTCATTGTGCTGTAAGCCTATAAGATACACTCCAACTGCTACACATAAAACAGAAATACATCCGACAACCAACATACGTATCCAGCCAAGCGGCATAGCAAAATGTATCAAGAGAGGTATAATAGCAGATATTATCACTACCCCAATAATTGGCAATAGTACACGCTTGACAAAATCCATACATAAAAATCCAGTTACTACACTTCCCATTCTAAGACGAGCTGTGAATGCAACAGCACTCATAACAATATGTACTATAAATACAGCATAAGGAGCCGCACCAAGTTTAAGAACTACATAAGACACTGGAAGAATTAGAAGCAAAATAGAACCTACAATCGTTTGGTATTTTTTTATATTTCCAGTGGCTTCAACAGAAGTGACAATCGGATTTGATATGGCATCAATCATCGTAGTGATGATTATTAGACGGAAGAAAATCACAGTATATTCAGGAACTTCAACAAGCCACAATGCCAATATCTCGTCAGCTTCCAAAATAACTGGCAATGAAAGAACAAAGAGCAAGAAGAATGATAATTTTGAACTGTAGAAAATCAATTTGTTCATATATGCAATGTCTCCAGAAGCGTATGATTTTGTTATCTGTGGATTGAGTGCTGTCTGGAAATTGGTAACAAATCCAATAATCATACTCTGAACTTGAACAGCAACCCCCCTTGCAGCATTCACAACTGGAGTAAAAAACATACCTAATAGAATATTCAATCCTTGAGTATAACCTATAACAGCAACACTACCGAAAAGTTCCCATCCTGTGAAAGCATATATTTTTTTTACTTTTGTCCAATTGACTCTCCATTCCAATTTTGACTCTTTAAAATGTCTGTTGCAATAGATTGAATACATAAACCGAATTATAACCTGTACAATACATAGAAGAAGCCCATATATTATAAGTTTATCGAATGGAGATATGTAAATAGCATATGCTACAACAAGCTTTGCAACGACTTCAAATATTGAGATGTAAGCAAATGCTCCCATCTTTTCGTGTGCAATAATTAATGCATTGTATGGAGAACTGATAAGATTAAGGATCAATGTAATAAGTGAGAATTGAAACACCCACATTGCAGCCGTCATTCGACTTTCGGGTATCGTTAGTTTATTTTGAATAAACCATGGTGCGATACCTTCTGCAATTACGACAATAACACATGATATAAAAAGGAAAATGATAAGACTTGTTGAAAACGTACTTCTTAATTCATTCATATCTCCTTTTCCCAAGTCAAATGTGATAAATCGTTGTGTTGAAGATATCAATCCTGCTCGAAAAACATTGAACATTGTTACAAAACCACCTACAAGATTGTAAATACCATAATCCTCAACTCCAAGAGAATCCAAAATGACACGTGAGGTAAACAAACCCACAGCCATTGTTATGAACATTCTAAAATATAGAAGTAGAGTATTTTGGGCTATTCGTTTATTATTTGATGATTGATTTGACATTTAATGATTATTTATTGATTAATATATAGCTTTTGTCTTGTTGTTTCAAGATATTGCCTTCTGCATGGTTTATAATACTTAAGTCACATCCTGTAAGACTTAATCTACGAAAACCTGTTTGTAAATACATTGAAGTTTTAAATTGACTTATTGGTTCACGGCTTTCAATATCTTTACCCATAATCAAATTTACTTTTCCGTTATGTAAATCGATATCCGCCATCATTGTTTTTTCCCATCCTGTATTTGATATGTATAAAACACGAACAATATTAGCATTTTGCGTGTCTAACCACAATGTCGTTGTTTCTGTAATCATAATTATCTTTTTAAGAGTTACTAATCCAATACTTCATACTTACTGTGTCTACTCTTATATTCCGGCACAATCTCCTTCATCTTCTTTACTATAGCCATATCGTCATAACGAAGTGAAATCTCATATAAGTCCTTTTCGTTTTTAAGTGCAAGTTCATAAGGATATTCTCTTACTGCTGCCACCTTAATTTTAGGATGAACAGTAGGTTTGGTCTGCTCTGCATCATTAAGAACCTCCTCATAAAGTTTCTCACCATCACGAAGACCTGTATATTTGATTTCAATGTTCTTCGCTCCAGACAGATCTATCATACGTTGAGCAAGATCAGCAATGCGAACTGGCTCACCCATATCAAAGACAAAGATTTCTCCACCCTTGCCCATTGTGCCAGCTTCGAGCACAAGACGACAAGCCTCTGGAATAAGCATAAAGAAACGGATAATGTCCTTATGGGTTACTGTAACAGGACCACCATTTCTTATCTGTTTCTTGAAAAGAGGAATGACAGAACCGTTTGAACCAAGAACATTACCAAAGCGAGTTGTCACAAATTGTGTTACACCTTTCACTTCACCATCCTGTATAGCCTTGTTCAGTGATTGGCAGTATATCTCACAGATACGTTTGCTGCATCCCATCACATTAGTTGGATTTACGGCTTTATCCGTTGAGATCATAACAAACATCTTTGTGCCATACTTCACAGCAAGGTCTGCTATAACACGTGTGCCAAATACATTGTTATGAATAGCCATTGCAGGATTGTCCTCCATCATAGGCACATGCTTATAGGCTGCTGCATGGAACACATATTCAGGTTTGTGAGCTGAGAATACCTCTTCCATATGCGATTGGTTGGTAATAGAACCAACAATAGTCCATACCTTCAAGTCACTATGGTTGCGAGCCATATACAGACGGACATCATGCATAGGAGTCTCAGCCTGGTCTACAAGCACAAGTTCAGCAGGCTTGAATGTTGCTACCTGACGAGCCATTTCCGATCCGATGCTTCCTGCCGCGCCAGTGATAAGAATCCTTCTACCTGTAAGCATTTTCTTTATGGCATTCATATCCACCTCTATCTTGTCACGTGGAAGCAAGTCCTCAATGTCTACCTCATGCAATTGAGTATGAGAAAGAGGTGATTTTCCATCCCATTCTTCAGCTGATGGCATCATCATTATCTTTATCTTGGCAGCAATAAGGGCATTAATCAAACTTGTACGATGTGTAAAGCGTTCGGTTTGGAGTGGTGACACCAATAGAACTTTCACATCATTCTGTTTCATTGTCTCCACAATACTGTCATCGTCAAAGTACACCCTTTCTCCCAACAGTCTTGATGAAGTTATGTTTTTGTCAGCTGAAATAAAACCTGCAATGCTGTAATGGGAAGGCGACTGGGCACGAACGCTCTTTGCCAATGCAACACCTCCTTGCATACAACCATATATAAATGCAACAGGCGTATCATGACCTTTACCGTAATTGTCATGAAGTATTTTCACCATTATACGGAGTGCCCACATAAACATAGTTGCCGTTATGAAAATCTGCGCCCCACTTAAGAATCGAGGAACAAGCATATAAGTAGTCAAACCACAACATACCTGCACCTGATGAAGCACACATACAGCAAAGCTGGCAGTAAAGGTGGAATATGCCACTCTACGCAAATCAATAAACGAAGAGAAACGCAATACTCCATTAAACGTGTGGAACAGTATGAATGCAATCATATAGACTGCAAAACATAATCCTATTCCCAATGATACCCTGTTAATGTTTTCAACAAGATTTTGGAAACCATGTTGTAGATAGTATACAAAATAGCCAGATGATACCACTGTAATACTATCATATACTAAGATACACCAATAAGGCAATGCCCCTCTTGAGAATATCCACTTGCTAATTCTTTGCAGTAAGTTCATACTATTATATTTTTTTCTGTTCAATTTACTATCTTCTTTTGTACCGGCACTTTTACAAGTGCCTACATATTGGGTTATTATTACTTCCTGCTTTCATTACTACCATTTCGGTTTCATTACCTTGTTCGTCATAGAAACGCTCAATGGCAGACTTCGCAATGTTGAGTGTTGAATGTTGAGTTTTGAGTTATTCTCGGCAAACGCCTGCGATTGTGAATTGGTCAATTGTGAATTGAAGCCTACGGCAATGTTGAGTGTTGAATGTTGAGTTGTAGGCTGTGCCGATGTGGAGTTATGCGCTGTGCGCAATGTTGAGTTTTGAATGTTGACATCCAACTTTGTTCTGACTTTACATTCCATTTTGTTTAGCCTTGTGAACATTAATGACCAATTTGAATGTTGAGTTTTGAGTGTTGAATGTTGAATTACGCGCGAAGCGCAATGTTGAATGTTGAACATTAATGACCATTAATTGAACATTAATTATTCGTTAATTTTCTTTGCTTGAGAATTACATATTTCCTCAATCCATTCTCTACATCTACACTTAGCCACATCGTCAAGTGTCTCAGGTTTTATTTCTCGATAACAATCATACAAATCATTGAAATCTACAGTTTCATTATTAGCATTCAAACTATTAATGAAATCAACCTTACGCTTTTCATCCGCAGGATGTCCTGACTCTGGCCAAAGACTTAACCAAAGTCTCATCTTCTCTTTTGATTCTTGTGACAACATAATGATTTATTTTTAAGTGATTGTAGTAAGATTATTGCTTACACAAATAATAATTGAATCAAGAGTTCCCCACCGCAGTATCGCTCTGCGCGTGCCGTCAGTAGGATGGGGATTTGAATGTTGAGTTTTGAGTTTTGAATGTTGAATTGTCGGCGAAGCCGATGTTGAATTACGCGCTGTGCGCAATGTTGAGTGTTGAATGTTGAGTGTTGAATTGTCGGCGAGGCCGATGTTGAGTTATGCGCTGTGCGCAGTGTTGAATGTTGACATCAAACTTTGTTCTGACTTTACCTTCCATTTTGCTTTGCCTTATATTCCAACAGGTCTAGAACCATCTTGAAATCCTCAAACTTTTGACAGTATTGAGTGGCTAAAGGTTCTGGAAACTGTTGACGAATAGAAGCCTTTATCATGTTTGACATTGCCTCTTTGCGGAGAGCGCGGAGCAAGTCAAAGTATTGTTGTGGTTGCGTCATATCATTAATCATCTTTAATGAACAGTTAATCTATCATTAATAACTCTCTGTTGAGTAGATAGAGAAACACAAATTATCATAAATTAAATTATCCATAAATTTAGACACAAATTAAAATGGTTGTGATTTTTTGAGTTTTATATATTACATACATTTTTTACTTCTGTGTTTTCAGAAAAGTAATTTTTTGATGCCATCAAAATTACAAGAGCATTATTAGCGTATTCTGCATAATCTTCAAACATCTTGGAGAAACCTTCTGCAATAGATTTCCATCGTTCATAAACATTTCCCAAAGCAAGTGCCCCTTCTTTTATGCCATCTACTTCTGAAAAATTAGCTTGTCCCGAAACATGCTCTTCACATCTCTTTAATATGGGGACGATAAGCTTTTCATATGCTTTAGGAATATCTACTGCATTGTCATTTTGTATATCTTCCATCCATTTATAAACTATATCTATCAAGTCTTTCATTAATCTTACTTCAATATTATTAATACTAGATGAGCATAGTCTTTGGATCTGCTGAATATTGTTATTCCAATCGCTAAATAAAGCTAACGATTGTCTTTGATATGCATCATACTGTTTACAGATTTCCGTTTCTAACGACTTCAAGAAATCGATTTGAGAAATCATATTAAATGCATTCTCTGCTCTTTTATCTATCTTCGGTTTAGATGAATTAAACAGTAAGTACTTCATTATATTCTCAGCCGTTACTATTTCAATCTTTCCAACCATATTACGAGAAAAGACAAGACGTTCATTCTGGAGATTTTTATTAGTCTTTACTGCATCTGAAAATTCTCTTAACAATTCTATTTGCTTTATTACTGGTTGTTGCACCAAATTAATCCATTCAAATAATGTTTTTCTGAAGGTAATTGTTTCTTTTATCTTTTCTTTTTTCTTAGAAAGATGACTTAAAAATTGGCCTAAAACAAATACAATGATTGTAACGGTAGTTGGTATTATAACAGCACCCCAAGAAGGAGTCAGCCCCCATATTTTCTCAACTTGAGGATATACAACTTGAATGGTATCATGCAAGTGTGTATTAAGAGTGTCAGGTATATTGCCACATATAATACAACTATCAGTAACTACCTTAACTTGATTGTATATAAACGTAGTATCCATTACATAGTAAGCATCCAACCCCTATGACAATACTGCTCAACCACTGTGTTTACTGTGGTTGAAAGATTTCCATATAGTTGAATATATTTGTTTTTAACACCTATATCATTCAATAACATCTTTATAAGGAAACTTAGTTCCAAAAATCTTACGCCAATTGCAGTAAGCACTATAGATATAACCTTTTGAAGCATCTTCGATTGCTTCTATACATTTATCTTTGGTCTTTTTAGCTTTACTTTGGAATGAGCAACTATCGGTATATATTCTATTACTACCAACCATTCTCCAAGAATTTTGTGTCTCAGGAATATTTGCAAGATAGGCAAAGAAATCTCTTGCCATCCAGTCGTAATATGCATACGACTTATCTTTATACTGATAGTCTTGTAGAAAACGATAGGCAAATAAATCTAACAAACAGCTTTTCAATAATATGTTATTGGAATATTTCCATGCTCTTGCCATTCTGCATAAAGCATAAAGATTTCCATTACAAACATTGTTAAGATCTTGGAAAGCTTTAATTTCTGGTCTTGGATTTGTTGTTTTCCAACTTCCACCATCATTACTGTCGGGATAAGTAAATGAACCATCTCTATTTTCGAAACAAGGAAGTATCTCAAATGTATTGTCATCAGAAAATGTAACCTGTACTATCTGCCCATCGCCTTTCAATATTGTTCTTGGATATGTTGTCGCTATGGAATTCTTTACAGCCTGCAATAATGAAGACTGACCATTATATTGATAAGCATTGTACTGTATGTATGTTGAATATGGAAGAATCATCAACATATCCACATCACTAATGCCCTCTGTTGCTGTATTACGGCCATACGAACCTACATACAGGGTATTGCTTGTAGAATTAACTTTTCTAAAGTCGGCATTTATTCGCTGTGAAATACTATTATGCCTATTCGCTATTGTGGTTCGAGTAATTAACGATACTTTTAGATTATTATCAAAAGTACCGAATGCTTTTGCTATGTTCATTTCGCTATAGTTGTAAATAATCAGGAACTATCAGTTTTATCTCTTCTTCCTCCGTTGTTGACTCTTTTCCTTGTTTCAAGGCCTTGTCGGCAAGTGCACATGCTTTTGATGAAGCCTCAGGAACGTTGCCTATATAAATTTCATTTTCACGCTCCTCTAAAAGATCTCTTCTCTCTACTATTTGTTCATTTGTCAATGTTTCAGCTTTTATATCTGTCAGCAAAGATTCATATTTGTTACGTAAATCATGGTGCAAGGCTGCGTATCGTTTGTTTTCAATAGCCTTACGATCAGACTCAACTTCTTTTCTCGTCAATGTGTAATAGTTAAGTGCCATAGCAACTAAAGCCGTTATCACTTTGACCCAATAAGGAGACAGGCTTTCCGTTAAAGCAAGTATCACTCCTGCAGAAGTAGCAGAAGTCAAGACACGTACAATATGAGAATCCCACTTATATTGCTTGAAGCAAATATCTGCTTGACACTCATGTATTTTGTGTGTCCACGTTATTTTAACATATCGGCCAAGTAATTGCTCGTATATTATTTTCTGTTGTATTGTCATTCTTTTATTGATTGCAGCCATTGGTGGTATTTAACCACAAGCAAAAGCTCTACCTGTACAACGGCTTCCTTGAAATCATCAAACTGTTGAAAGTATTGATATACTAAATATACTGTAATTTATTTCTTTCATCATCATTTAAAAACCGAAATACTGTTTTACGGAAGATTTTATAATGACAACGATTTAAAAGAGTGTATTCT
>ERZ1026874.422-NODE-422-length-26796-cov-8.371415_pt1 | contig 26796 bp, 18 predicted proteins | sample MGYA00380167_ERZ1026874 | MGnify/ENA primary metagenome ERZ1026874 (study PRJEB33269, sample SAMEA4719803) | human gut metagenome | biome: human-associated habitat; feature: organic feature; material: feces | place: Cameroon | collected 2013-10 ...
TTCCTCGGCTGTTTCAATTCTTCTACCGCATTAGGAGCATCATACATTGGCAAGCCTAAATCTCTCTTTACCTCTGCGATATATGCGGTATGTACCTTGAAGCCGTATTTAGCTTCTATGTACTCCTTTATCATTTTGTAGGTCACTCGTTCTTTGGGCTTATATTCTTCGGCTCTTTTAGCGATATTATCAAGCGGAACTTTTCCCTCACCCTCGCCAAACTCAACTTTTACGTTGATATGTCCGTCTGGCTTTTTGTGGGAAAGCAGTACTACCGTCTCAACGTGCGCCGTATGAGGGAACATATCTACGGGTTGGATTTTTTGAATTTTGTAGGTGCTGTTCTTATCTATGTATGCCAAATCCCTTGCGAGGGTTTCGGGGTTGCAGGAGATGTATACTACTGCTTTTGGCGACATTTTTATAAGGGAAGAGAGGAATTTTTCGTCACTGCCTGCTCTTGGCGGATCCATAAATACAACATCGGGCTTTTCGTCTTCTTCAGCGACAGACTGCATAAATTCGCCTGCATCGCCTTGATAAAATCTAATATTTTTAAGACTGTTTGCTCTTGCATTTTGCACTGCGTCCTTTACGGCATCTTTGTTAAGCTCAACACCTATAACTTCGCCTGCGCCGTGCTTTGCGGCAACAATGCCGATTGTGCCGATTCCACAATAAGTATCAAGTACTGTTTCTTTGCCTTTTAGATTTGCAAATTCGATTGCTTTGTTGTAAAGCACCTCTGTCTGAACAGGGTTAATCTGATAAAAACTCTTTGGTGAAATTCTGAATTTGCATCCGCACAAAATATCCTCAATATATCCCTTGCCGTAAAGAACCTTTTGCACATCGCCGAGCACAAGGTTTGTTCTGTACGGGTTTATATTCTGCACAACTGTTTTGATTTCAGGAAACTGCTTTGTAATTGCTTTTACAAAGTTATTCTTTGACGGAAAAACAGGTGTGCCTGTTACAAGCACAAGCATAACTTCATTTGTGGCAAAGCCTCTTTTTACAAGAATATGCCTTAAAAATCCTCTCTGCTTGTCCTCGTCATAGGTGGTTAGCTTAAATGATTTCAGCATTTTGCGTACTGCTACAATGATTTTGTCGGCAGTTACATCTTCGGTCATACACTCGTCAATGCCTACAATATGGTGAGTGCCCGACTGATACACACCCGAAATTATCTTGCCGTTGCGGTCTGTTCTAAAAGCCGCTTGCACCTTGTTGCGGTAGTGGTAGGGAGTATCCATACCGATTATTCTGTCTGCCTTGCCAAATTTTGAAAGCAGCTTTTCAACCTTTTTCTGCTTGAAATTAAGCTGTTCGGAATATGTGAGATTTTGCAGCTGACAGCCACCACACTTTTTATATACAGGGCAGCTGCCTCTTTTTATGTTTTCTTTTGTATTGCTCATAATTATTCTCCATATCCGAAAAGAGCCAAGACTTTGGGTACTCGGCTCTTTTCTTTTTGTTATTATTCTTCTTTTTGATTTTCGTCTGTTGATTTTTCGTCGCTTGAATCCTCGTCAACAAGTCTTTTTACAACAACACGAATAATTCTTTGATTTGCAACTTCCATAATAGTAAAGCGGAAACCGCCTGCCTCTACGCTTTCACGCTTATTCGGAATACTGCCTGCATTTTCAAGAATATATCCGCCAACGGTTATGCTGTCGCTGTCTATGTAATCATCGTCAAGGTCAAAGAGCGCAAGCATATCGTCAAGCTCAAGGTCGCCGTTTACAAGAAATTCATTCTTGCCGATTTTGTAGTAGTTGTGTTCAATTTCTTCGTCCTCGTCCCATATATCGCCAACGATTTCTTCGAGCAGGTCTTCCATGGTGAGAATACCGAGAGTTCCGCCGTATTCATCTGTAACAACTGCAAGGTGAACCTTTATTCGCTTAAATGTGCTGAGTATCTTTGAAAGCGGCTGAGTTCTGAAAACAAAGTATGGTGACTGCATTATTTCACGCACATCGGGCGCAATGCCGTCTGCGAGCTTTTCAAGATAATCTCTTGTGTGGAGCACGCCGACTATGTTGTCAACCGTATCTTTATATACGGGGATTCTTGAATATCTGTTCTCAAGAATTATATCCTTGATTTTTTCCGGAGAATCGTCAACGCTTATAAAGGTAACATCTACTCGAGGAGTGATGACCTCTTCTGCGGTTTTCTCGTCAAAGTCGAGTGCAAGGCGCACCATTTCGCTTTCGCTTTCTTCAAGCACACCCTCTTCTTCGATGCTTTCTACTATATATTTAAGCTCGTTTTCGGTCACACTCGGTGCGTCCTCTGTTCCGCCTGAAATTTTAAGGGCAAGACTTTTGAATTTTACAAGAATAAACACAAGCGGGGTTAAAATGAACATCAAGAACTTTATTATGCCTGCTGTTTTAAGAGAAAAGCTGTCGCAATTTTCTTTTGCCAAACATTTAGGAAGCACCTCACCGAATGTAAGTACAAGCAATGTGGTTGCACCTGTCGCAATGGCAGAGCCGTAGTCGCCAAACAGAGCCATACACAATACCGTTGCAAGTGATGAACAACTCAGGTTTACTACATTGTTGCAGATAAGAATGGTGGTAAGCGCTTTGTCAAAGTTTTCGATAACAAAAAGTGCAGTTGTTGCTTTTTTGTCGCCGTCCTCGGATTTCTTTTGAATACGGATTTTGTTTACAAAAGAAAACGCTGTTTCTGTTGCAGAAAAGAACGATGACAGGGCAATAAGCACAAGGATTACTATCGCCATTACTATGTTTGATGCCAATTAAATTCACTCCAAAAAACATTATTACTTTTATACTACTATAATTCTTTTATATAATTATTGTTTTTAAGAAAAAAGAGCAAAAAGATTGAAATATATTGCTATAAATGCTATAATATTTAATTGCTGAAACATAATTAATGCACTTTTGGAAAAAATATTTTTTGGAGGTGCATTATTATGGCACAAAAAGCAAAAGAAAAGAATACCACAGCAAAAAAATCGGGCAAGGCAAAATCGGAGAACACTGTTAAAAATCCGAACGAACAGCCCGAAAAAAAGTCGCTTGAAAAAGACAGTCCAATTGACGAACAGCACACCGATCAGGTTGAAGAAACAGGCTCTGTGCTTACCACGCATAAAGACAGCGTAATTCATTGTCTGACAATTATAGGACAGATTGAGGGACATTACATTCTTCCGCAACAGAATAAAACGACCAAGTACGAGCACGTCATTCCGTTGCTTGTATCTATTGAGGAGGACGAGAGAATTGACGGTCTGCTCATTCTGCTTAATACGGTTGGCGGAGATGTAGAGGCAGGACTTGCCATTGCTGAGGTGATTTCGGGAATGAAAAAGCCTACGGTTTCAATCGTGCTCGGCGGCGGACATTCCATTGGCATACCGCTTGCCGTTGCGGCAGACAAGAGCTTTATTGCGCCGAGTGCGTCAATGACCGTTCACCCTGTACGCACTACGGGACTTACCCTTGGAGTGCCGCAAACCTTTGAGTATTTTCAGCGTATGCAGGACAGGATAACAACCTTTGTTGCCGAAAATTCCGAGATTTCAAAGGAGCGCTACAACGAGCTTGTACTCAATACAGGCGAGCTTGTAATGGACATTGGCACAATTCTTGAGGGAGAAGAGGCAGTCAGCGAGGGGCTTATTGACGAGGTCGGCACTGTTTCAGACGCTATCGACTGTCTTTATACTATGATAAAGCGCAGCAAAGCCCGTAAAAAACGGGGCAGGTAATTTTATTTTCGGTTCTTAAATATTGGACGAGTTTGGATTGATATATTCCAATATTAAACAGAGCCTATTTATTAAAGTATCCGCATATAAATAATTGCGGTTATATGGGCGGTCAGAATCGCCCTTACATATATTTTATGGATAAAGGAGTACATATTATGTCAATTTTAGATGCAATCATTCAGGGCATCGTGCAAGGCTTAACAGAGTTTTTGCCTGTATCGAGCAGCGGACATCTTTCTATTACTCAGCACATTTTAGGTGCAACAGAAAACAACCTTTTCTTTAATGTTATGCTCCATGTTGGTACGCTTGTAGCGGTAGTCGCTTTTTATCACAAGTTAATTTGGAGTCTTATCAAGGAGTTTTTCTCACTTGTTAAAGATGTATTTACAGGCAAATTTAAGTGGAAAGAAATGAACTACGAAAGAAATCTTATTATGATGCTCATTATCGGACTTCTTCCGCTGTTCTTCCTGTTCCTGCCGATTCCGGGCACAGAAATGAAGATAAAAGACCTTGCTGATGTTCTTACCGGCGAAAAATACCTTATTGTTGTGGCAATTTCTTTGATTATCACAAGTATTTTACTTACTGTCGGCATTATCTGCAACAAGAGAACTATAAGCTCGGATACAGGCTTTAAACACCTGAAAAACGCAAAGCACAGCGCAAGCGAGGCAGGCAAAGAGAGCTTTAATGTTCTTGACGCTGTATGCGTAGGTCTTATGCAGTTTGTTGCTGCAATTTTCCCCGGTATTTCCCGTTCGGGTTCAACCCTTGCAGTCGGCGAGATGAGAGGTATTAATAAGCAGAAAGCACTTGACTACACCTTTGTGCTTGGTGTTCCGTCAATTCTTGCGGCAGCTCTCCTCGAGGGTGTAGACGCTATTAAAAGCCCTGAGGGTATTTCGATTGACCCTGTTGTAATTATAGTCGGTATGGCGGTTTCGGCTGTTGTAGGCTATTTTTCAATTCTTATTTTTAAATGGTTCTTAAAGACAGACAAAATGATAATTTTTGTTGTATATACAGCACTTGTAGGTATAGTATTCCTTGTTATTTCCTGCATTGAAATAAACACAGGAGCAAATGTCTTTACCGGTGCAATGATTCAATAATGCTTTTAGCGGAGGTAGTATAAATTGGCAACCCAGAAAAAGACAACTAAAAAGAAAACCTCAAGTAAATCAACCTCCTCAAAAGCTAAAGCTACTAAAAAAAATCAGTCGGTACCTGAATCACAACCTTTACTGACACCAAGGATAAGAGCAATTATCCTTGGTGCTTTATCGCTGTTTTTTGTAATTTTAATATTTGTTCAGAGCGTAAATTTATGGAGTACGGTTCGTTCCGCACTTTTGGGAGTATTTGGCTTTGCAACATTTCTTGTTCCCGTCTTTCTTATGTATATGGCAATTATTACGGACAAGGAAAAGCAAATACAGCATTTTAAAAGTAAGGTAGCACTCTGCATACTTATTGTTTTGCTGATAGGAGCATTGATTTATGTTGCAACAGGCACTCCTCATTCGGAAAAAGGTTATCTTGCCTGTGCAGGCGAACTTTATCTCGATATTTTCAAAAGTGAATCTTACTTTACATTCGGAGCCGGTTTTATCGGAGGATTGCTTGGTTATCCTATGGCATCGTTAATCGGAAATGTTCCGACGGTATTGATTTGTATTCTTGTATTGCTTGCCGTTATTTTTGGCATTACAAATCTTTCAATCAATGATATTGCAGAAGCTGCCGCATCAAAGGTTGAGCAAGGTGTTACATATGTAAAGCACAAGAGCGAAGAAAAGGCAAAGGCAAGACGAGAGTATATTGCCGAGCGCAAGGCAGAGGAGGCTGAGCGTGAGCAGAAACGAGAAATGTTTATTGCAGGCGGCGAGGGCGATAAAACCATAGTATCTACTCAAAAGAAAAAGGGCAGAGGCAAAAGGAGCGGTATTGATATTCCGCTTGACGAAATCACTCACGAGGATAACAAAACAAAGCTCAACCGCAAGCTGGAGGTTGATTGCGACTATACGGCAAATGTAAAAGCCGAAACTAAGGCTGAAAACGAGGTTGAAGAGCCGAAGTTTATTAATAATCCTGAAAATACCGTATATGACGAAGAGCCTGAGCAGACTGAAAACGATAACGCTCCGGACGATTTAATGGATATTATCAACAGGGCAAGCAAGAATTTTGACGAGAAAAATAATAAATCAAACGAAGACATTGCAAAGGCTGATGAAGAAAGCAGCTTTGAAGAGGAGCTTGAAAACGCAGGATATTCCCCTGTTGAGATTGAAGAAAAAAAGGAAAAGCCAGAGTATCATTTTCCACCTGTTCAGCTGCTTAGTCTTTCAAAAAATAATAACGACAGAAACGCATCCGAGGAAATGCACAATAACGCTAAAAAGCTGATTGATACGCTTGACAGCTTTAATGTAAAGGCGTCTATTGTAAATATTTGCCGAGGCCCGTCTGTTACACGATACGAACTTTCGCCTGCACCGGGCGTAAAGATAAGCAAGATTACAAACCTTTCAGATGATATTGCGCTTAATCTTGCCGCAAACGGCGTTAGAATTGAAGCGCCTATTCCGGGCAAGGCGGCAGTTGGCATAGAAGTGCCAAACAAGGTTGTAAGTATGGTTACTATGCGAGAGTTGATTGACTCCGATGAATTCAGAAGAGGAAAGAGCAAGCTCACCTGCGTGCTCGGCAAGGATATTTCGGGCGAGATTGTTGTAACCGATCTGTCAAAACTCACTCACCTGCTTATTGCCGGTACAACAGGTTCAGGTAAGTCAGTGTGTGTAAACTCAATTCTTATGAGTATTCTTTACAAGGCAAAGCCTGACGAAGTAAAGCTGCTGCTTATTGACCCTAAAATGGTAGAATTTACTAAGTACAGAAGTATTCCGCATCTGCTTATACCGGTAGTTACAGACGCTAAAAAAGCGGCAGGCGCACTTGGTTGGGCAGTGTCTGAAATGGAGCAGAGATATAAGATTTTGTCTGAATACTATTGTAAGAATATTGACGCTTACAATGAGCTTATAGACGAAAACTTAAAATATATGGCAGAAAATCCGCCTGTTGAAAACGAGGACGGCGAGCTTGTTCAGCCTGTTCTTGAGAGAAACGGACTTCCTGTGCCAAAGGAAAAAATGCCGAGAATTGTAATTGCCATTGATGAGCTTGCCGACCTTATGATGGCAGCTCCGAGCGAGGTTGAGGAATACATTGCCCGACTTGCTCAAAAAGCAAGAGCCGCAGGTATGCATTTGCTTGTTGCAACGCAACGACCTACGGTAAATGTAATTACAGGTCTTATCAAGGCAAATATTCCAAGCCGTATTGCGCTTAAAGTAAGTTCAAATATTGATTCAAGAACTATCCTTGATTTCAGCGGTGCGGAAAAACTCATAGGCAGAGGCGATATGCTTTTCTTACCTGTAGGTGCGCCAAAACCAATGCGTGTGCAGGGTTGTTATGCCTCTGACGAAGAAATTGAGGGTGTAACAAATTACATTAAAAAATCTTCTTCCGCTCAATATAATGCGGAGATTGAAGAAAAAATCAAGAGAATTGCCGCAGAAGAAATTACACAAGGTAAAAAGGGCGATGACAGAGGCGGCGATGATATTGAGATTGACTCAAAAATGGAAGACGCAATTAAATGCGTAATCGAGGCAGGACAAGCATCTACTTCGCTCATTCAGCGCAGGCTCAAGGTAGGCTATGCAAGAGCGGGCAGAATGATTGACGATATGGAGCAGATGGGCATTGTAGGCCCTCATCAGGGTTCAAAACCGAGAGATGTACTTATGACCTATAATGAGTGGCTTGAGCGCCGCAACATTATGGGCAGTGATGATGAATAAATTTAAAAGGTGATATTATGGCATTTTTACCAATGAATATTAAAGAGGTTAAGGCTCGTGGATGGGACGAAGTTGACTTTGTATATGTAATGGGCGACAGCTATGTTGACCATCCGTCCTTTGGTGCTGCCATAATAACAAGAGTGCTTGAGGACTGCGGCTATCGTGTAGCAGTCCTCTCTCAGCCCGATTGGAAAAATGACGCCGACTTTTTGCAGTTTGGCAAGCCGAGATTAGGATTTTTTGTTACGGCAGGCAATATAGACAGTATGGTAGCGCATTACACCGTTGCCAAGCGCAAGCGCAGTGATGATGCCTATACCGCAGGCGGCAAAAACGGCAAGCGCCCCGACAGAGCGGTTACTGTTTATTCAAATATAATCCGCAGACTTTACCCTGATTCGGTAATTATAATAGGTGGTCTTGAGGCGTCACTCAGAAGATTTGCACACTATGATTATTGGAAAAATACCGTTATGCCGTCTGTACTTTTTGACAGCAAGGCTGACATTATTTCATACGGAATGGGCGAACTGCAAACTATTGAAATGGCAAAGCGCCTTTCCGAGGGTTACCCTGTTGAGGCATTATATGACATTCGTGGCATTTGCTATGCGGTAAAAACAAGCGACTATGTGCCAAAAACGGTTGTTGAACTGCCAAGCTATGAGAGAGTTTGCGAGAGCAAAAAGGATTATGCAATAGCCGCCAGAAAAGAGCTTGAGGAGGCGGACGCTGTACGAGGCAAAACGCTTATTCAACGCCACGGAAATTATATACTTATTCAAAATCCGCCAATGCAGCCGCTAAACACAAAGCAGCTTGATTATGTATATTCATTGCCGTACGAGAGGTGGTATCCGCAGTGCTATGAAAAGCTCGGCGGTGTGCCGGGTATTCAGGAAGTGCTTTTTTCAATCACTCATAATCGTGGCTGTTTTGGCGCTTGCAATTTCTGCTCGCTTGCATTTCATCAGGGCAGAGCCGTAACGGTTAGAAGTAAGCAGAGTGTAATTGACGAGGCAAAGGCTTTTCTTAATGACAAGAGATTTAAGGGCTATATCAGTGATGTTGGCGGCCCTACGGCTAATTTCAGATTGCCGTCTTGTGAAAAACAGAAAAAGGCGGGACTTTGTAAAAGCAGAAAGTGCCTTGCGCCCACACCTTGCCCGAATATGCAGGTGTCACACACAGAATACCTTGATATTTTGCGTGAGCTGAGGAAAATTGACGGCATAAAAAAAGTGTTTATACGCAGCGGTATCCGCTTTGATTATCTTATGGAGGATCAGAGTGATGAATTTTTTGAAGAGCTTGTAAAGTATCATATAAGCGGTCAGCTGAGAGTTGCCCCTGAGCATTGCTCGGCGGCGGTACTTGACAGAATGGGTAAACCACATATTGAAACCTATAAAAAGTTTTGCGATAAGTTTTATAAGCTGACAGGGCAGATGAACAAAGATCAATACATCGTGCCTTATCTTATGAGCTCGCACCCCGGTTCAACACTGAAAGATGCGGTGGAACTTGCGCTGTTCTGTAAGAGGGAGAATATACATCCAAAGCAGGTGCAGGACTTTTATCCGACTCCGGGTACAATTTCAACCTGTATGTTTTATACAGGAATTGATCCGTATACAATGAAAGAGGTTTATGTACCGAAATCAGAGGAAGAAAAGTCAATGCAAAGAGCGCTTTTGCAGTACTTTATTCCCGAAAACAAGTCAAAGGTTATAAAGGCGCTTATAAAAGCAGGCAGAAAAGATTTAATCGGATATGATTCTAAATGCCTTGTTCAGCCAATGAGCAATCAGGAAAATAAATTTAACGGCAAAAATAACAGTAAGAATAACGGCAAAAAGCAGTCTTACGGCTCGGGCAAATACAATTCGTACAGCAGAAACGCAAAGCCGAATAAGGACAAGTTTGCCAAGTACAGGCGCAAAAAGAAATAACGGTAATAATCAAGCATTTATTCAAACAGCGTTTAGGTATTGACCTATTTAGATTTTTGCATTATAATTAAAAAATGAAAACAAAATTAGAAAGGATTTTATAATAAAATGGGAGTTTATGAGGAATTAGTAGCCAGAGGTCTTATTGCTCAGGTTACAGACGAAGAAGAAATTAAGGAGCTTGTCAACAACGGTAAGGCTGTATTTTACATTGGCTTTGACCCAACAGCCGACAGCTTGCATGTTGGTCACTTTATGGCGCTTTGCCTTATGAAACGCTTGCAGATGGCAGGCAACAAGCCGATTGCACTTATCGGCGGCGGTACAGCTATGATCGGTGACCCGTCAGGCAGAACAGATATGCGCCAGATGATGACTACCGAAACTATTCAGCACAATGTTGATTGCTTTAAAAAGCAGATGGAGCGTTTCATTGATTTTTCAGACGGCAAGGCACTTATGGTAAACAATGCCGATTGGCTGCTTGACCTTAACTATGTTGATGTTTTGCGTGAGGTTGGCGCTTGTTTCTCGGTAAATAATATGCTCAGAGCAGAGTGCTACAAGCAGAGAATGGAAAAGGGACTCAGCTTCCTTGAGTTTAACTATATGATTATGCAGAGCTACGACTTCTATGCTCTCTATCAGAAATACGGCTGTAATATGCAGTTTGGCGGAGATGACCAGTGGAGCAATATGCTCGGCGGTACAGAGCTTATCAGAAGAAAGCTCGGCAAGGATGCATATGCCATGACAATCAATCTTCTCCTTAATTCCGAGGGTAAGAAGATGGGCAAAACCCAGTCCGGCGCTGTATGGCTTTCAGCCGAAAAGACAAGTCCTTACGATTTTTACCAGTATTGGAGAAATGTTGCCGATGAAGATGTAATCAAATGCCTTAAAATGCTTACATTCCTTCCGCTTGAGCAGATTGATGAGCTTGCAAAGCTTGAGGGCAGCGAGCTTAACAAGGCTAAGGAGATTCTTGCATATGAGGTAACAAACCTTATTCACGGCAAGGAAGAGGCAGACAAGGCACAGGAGGCAGCAAGGGCATTGTTTGGCAGCGGTGCAAATACAGACAATATGCCGTCAACAGAGCTTACAGACGCTGATTTTACAGATGACGGTATCGCTATTCTTGACCTTCTTACAAAGTGCGCACTCATTCCGTCAAAGGGTGAGGGCAGACGCCTTATTCAGCAGGGCGGCGTTGCTGTTGATGATGAAAAGGTAACAGATGTATATGCAACTGTTCCAAAGTCAGCATTTGAAAAGGGTTATGTTGTAATTAAAAAAGGTAAGAAAAAGTTTCATAAGGCTGTTTTATAATAAACCTGTTTTTTAAAATTTGTAATTAACGGATTGTTCGCCCTCTTAAAATGGTGAACTTGAAATTTTAACCTTAATAAACTAAATCAAAAGCAAAAATCCCCACTCTCAGCAGTGGGGAAGTGTTTATCCTTTAATGTTTATGTAGCTTGGTAGTTTTAGACTACTAAAAAATATTTTCAGCAGAGGAGTTTAGAAAATGAAAAAGTTTTTCAGCGAATTTAAAACCTTTATTATGAGAGGCAATGTGCTTGACCTTGCAGTCGGCGTTATTATCGGTGCGGCTTTTCAGGCTATTGTTACTTCACTTACAACAGACATTATTTCACCGATTCTCGGTTTATTTGGTGGAATGAACTTTGACCAGTATGCCCTGACAATCGGAGATGTATCAATCGGCTACGGCAAGTTTTTGACTGCGGTTATTAACTTTATCATTATGGCATTTGTCATCTTCCTTATTGTTAAATTGGTTAATAAGATTATGGCAATCGGTAAAAAGCCTGAAGAACTAACAGAGCCTACTACAAAGATTTGCCCATTCTGTCAGAGCGAAATTTCTATTAAGGCTACAAAATGCCCACATTGCACAAGCAATATTCCTGAAGAAACAAAGGAATAAATCGTTAATACATAAGCTAAAGCTCCCGATATTGCTGTCGGGAGCTTTTTTGATAAAAGAATCTATCCTAAATGTTGGGGTAAGATTAATAAATAATGTTTATGCACAAGGTTTAGTTTAATAAAATTCGCAAATAATGCAGTATGGCACATATGAAGTAATTGTAATAAATTTATTAAAATAGAATCACTTTTGCTGTGTGCCACACGATTATCCTATTTTTACAACTGCATTTTGCGGACAAACAGTCATACAGTTTCCACAGTGCAGACAGTTGTTTTCATTGATTTTAGCAGTGACTGTTGAAAAATCTATGCAGTTCTGTGGGCAAACGGTTTCACACGCTTTACAGCCAATGCAATTTATTGTTGATTTATTATCTTACTGTTTCCTATTGAAAAATCAGCCCTTTCAATAGGCTTTTTTGAAAGGTTAAACCACTCGCCGTTTGCATCATAAATGCAAAATACAGTGAGTTCTTTTCTTGATTGCTCGGTCGGATAAATTTCGTACATATAGCTGTTCTTTTTAAATAGTCTTTCCAATGGCTCACTGCCAATTTCCTTAACCTTTCCTCTTAAAGATACGGCAACGCAAGACATAGTATCTTTGCCTTTTGCCGTTAAAAAATACAGTCCGTTATCGTCATAATCCATTACATCAATGGCGCAGGTTACGGGTAGGTCGTTCGCATCCGTTGTTGCCATTACAGTAGTGTGGATTTCCTCGACAAGATATTTTAAATAGTTCATATTCCGTCTCGTATTTAGTATTCATTTTCATTATATGTGCTTTTGCCCGTCTTGTAATCTATGGTTACATTTGGCTGCACATTGTAGCAGTACACGCAAAATGTAACTCCGTCACCGTTATCTTCAACGGATTTTGCCTCAATTAATACTCCTTTGGCAACAAGGTCGTCATTTTCAAAAACAGGAGTTACACGGTAAAGTGCGTGATTACCGGTTGTTTTTACATAATTTGCAACCATATTTTCAAAGGGCAGCATACCCGTTACATTCAGGTATCTTGTTCCTGTTATCAAATTCTTTTCATTTGCATTTTCGCCAGTAAGCCGATAGGCGATAAGGTGACAGCGATTGTACAGATATTTTCCGTCAATAAAGTCATATTTTACTGTTTGCCAGCCTGACGGTTTAATTCTGCCTATCTGTCCTCGTTCCTCTGTGGGCATAATGTCAGTGCCAACGCAGGCATAGGCAGTGCCGCACCTTCCTAATTCGTCTAAATCCGCATAGTATTCAAATGATGATGTTGTGTAATCGTCATCACTGAAATACGGTTCGTTGCCGTTTATTTCTATAAAAGCAGAACCTGAATAATCGGGAATATCTTTAAGGGAGATAATTTCGTCTTTTGCAGTATTTTCTGTCGGCTGATTGTTTATAATTAAAATCACCGCAAAACAGCATAGCAATGCAAGTGCGGTCGGAACAGTAATTTTTGTGGTTTTTCGTTTTTTAGTTTTCATAATTACCTCAATTATAATGTTATGTAATTATTATAATTGAGATAATTGCATTTTTCAAGTTTTCAGTTGACAAAAAATTTGCGTGTAAAGTATAATTAAAAGTGTAAGGTGTGTTATGCATTTTATAATATTCAAAAGGGAGTTGTTACTATGAAAATTCTTGTTACCGGCGGAACAACATTTGTTAGTAAATTTACTGCGGAATATTTTCTCAAAAGAAATAATGAAGTGTATGTTATTAACAGAAACAGCAGAGCGCAATTAGACGGAGTTCATCTGATTAACTGTGACAGAATGAATTTAAAAAACTTGTTAAAAGATAAACATTTTGATTTAATTATTGATGTTACAGCTTATAATAAGGCTCACATAGAAAGTTTGCTGAATTCCGGTGTTACATTTGATGATTATATTTTCATAAGTTCAAGCGCAGTATATCCTGAAACTAACAGTCAGCCTTTTACAGAGGAACAAACTTGTGGTAAAAATTCTGTATGGGGTGATTACGGTGTTAATAAATTAATGGCAGAGAACTACTTACTTGAACATTGCCCTAATGCATATATTTTAAGACCTCCATATTTTTATGGAATTTATGAAAACCTTTACCGTGAAGCTTTTCCTTTTGATTGTGCAGAATTAGACAGAAAATTTTATATTCCGCAAAAAGGTGATATGAAGTTGCAGTTTTTTTATGTATCGGATTTATGCAGATTTATTGAAATAATTATTGAAAAGAAACCTGACAATCATATATACAATGTCGGAAACAGTGATATAATTACTGTTAAGGAATGGGTTAAACTTTGTTATAAAGCAGTAGGAAAAATACCTGAATTTGTAGAAGTAGATAAATCTGTTCAACAGAGAGATTATTTTTGCTTTTATGATTATGAATATATTCTTGATGTTAAAAAACAAAATGAATTTATGCCAACAACAATTCCACTCGAAGTCGGTTTAAAAGAAGAATATGAATGGTATAAAAATAATTATAACAGTGTTTATAATAGAAAACCTTATATCGAATTTATAGATAAAAATTTAAAATAGCAATAACAGAGATACAAAAGGGTGTTACCGTAAAATGACTTACGCAAGAACAGCTCGGTAAGTTGTTAGGTGTTACAACGCAAGCTGTGTCAAAGTGGGAGAGAGGCGGCACGCCTGATGCCTAATTATTGCCTGACATATCGCAGGTGCTTGGTGTAAGTATTGATGCATTGTTCGGTCGTGAAGAACAAAGATTAACAGCATCGCTTGCATTACAGATTTGTCAGATGAAAAACGAGAACGCATATCGTTATGCTTTTAGAATTTGCCGGGCGATAGAAATCGGATTTATACAAGATATTTCTGCGCTTGACGATTTTTTAAATAAATTTATAGGACGTTTGGCTATAACTACCTATAAACTGATTATTTCGCAAAAATGATGCAGGACGGCGGTGTAGCAACCGCTATGGTAATAATAAAGGATTTAAAAAGGGGAAACATTATGTCAATTGTTAATGATTTAAATAATTATGCCAAAGAAGAGCTTGAGTATTTTGATGTAAGGCGGCAAAATGAAGAAAATGCAGCCATTGAAAAGTCGGTTTTTAATACGAAATTTGATTTGAACTATGATTTTAACGGATTTTTCGTTATTATACCAATTATAGTTATCGGCTTGATTCCTGTCGCAAAAATTTTGATACGGGAGGCGATTACTTCTTCCGTTAATCATACGCCTTTTACTTTAAGTACTGTTCAAATTCTGATAATAAGCATAGTGAGCACTGCAATATTTTTTGCTATAGCTTTACTTATATGTTTAAAACTAAAAAAATGCCCGAGTGTACAGACGAGCTATCTTTATTATAAAGATGAAGCATATCATTATGATCAGATTAATTACATAAAGGTGAGCAGGATTAAAACCGCTAAAATTTATGTCAACGGCAAAAAACTTGTAGGTGTTTCTAATTGGTGTGATAATTACAATTCACTGATTGTATGGGCAAAGAAATGTCACATTCCAGTGCTTGCCCCCAATAAAAAGTCTAATTCGTCTAACAGTTTGGATTTAAACGCATTGAGTAATAATATTTCAATGATAGTTGCGGTTGTTGTATTCGCAATTATGATAATCGGTGCGGCAGTTGTTTTTATTAATTCTATTTCTTGATTTTTATTAAAAGTACGGGGATAAATCTATGCTGTTTAATAGTCTTTTGTGCAAGTAAAAGGTTGATACTTTTTATTAAGGTCTTAAATATTAAGTATATTACGCATTATAAAAGGGTGCTGTCCGTATGGAAAGCACCCTTAAATTTATTTAGTTAGCTTGTACTAAAATTAATACAAAGATTAAGCCTTAGGGCCTGCCTCTACGAGAGCCTTACCTGCCTCGTTGCCTTCGTACTTAGCAAAGTTCTTAACAAAACGAGCTGCAAGATCCTGTGCCTTTGTTTCCCAATCTGCAACATTTGCATATGTGTCACGAGGATCGAGAATAGCAGGATCTACGCCTGGGAGCTCTGTTGGAACTTCAAAGTTGAAGTGTGGAATTGTCTTTGTAGGAGCCTTTGTGATAGAACCATCGAGAATAGCGTCAATGATACCTCTTGTATCCTTAATAGAGATACGCTTGCCTGTGCCGTTCCAACCTGTGTTTACGAGGTAAGCCTTAGCACCGCTCTTTTCCATCTTCTTAACGAGCTCTTCAGCATACTTTGTTGGGTGAAGCTCAAGGAAAGCCTGACCGAAGCAAGCTGAGAATGTTGGAGTTGGCTCTGTAATGCCACGCTCTGTACCTGCGAGCTTAGCTGTAAAGCCTGAGAGGAAGTAGTACTTTGTCTGCTCAGGAGTAAGGATTGATACAGGCGGAAGTACACCGAAAGCATCTGCTGAAAGGAAGATTACATTCTTAGCAGCAGGAGCTGAAGATACAGGACGAACAATGTTGTCAATGTGGTTGATTGGGTAAGATACACGAGTGTTCTCTGTAACTGACTTGTCGTTAAAGTCAATTTTACCGTCCTTATCTACTGTTACGTTCTCAAGAAGAGCATCTCTTCTGATTGCGTTGTAGATGTCAGGCTCTGATTCTTTGTCAAGGTTAATAACCTTAGCATAGCAGCCGCCCTCAAAGTTAAATACACCGTTGTCGTCCCAACCGTGCTCGTCATCACCGATGAGAAGTCTTTTAGGATCTGTTGAAAGTGTAGTCTTACCTGTACCTGAAAGACCGAAGAAGATAGCTGTGTTCTCGCCGTTCTTATCTGTGTTAGCTGAACAGTGCATTGAAGCAATACCCTTAAGTGGGAGGTAGTAGTTCATCATTGAGAACATACCCTTCTTCATCTCGCCGCCGTACCATGTGTTTACGATAACCTGCTCACGGCTTGTGATGTTGAACATTACAGCTGTTTCAGAGTTAAGACCGAGCTCCTTGTAGTTCTCAACCTTAGCCTTTGATGCGTTGTAAACAACGAAATCAGGCTCAAAGTTCTCAAGCTCTTCAGCAGATGGCTTGATGAACATATTTGTTACAAAGTGAGCCTGCCAAGCAACCTCAACGATGAAACGAACTGCCATTCTTGTATCATGGTTAGCACCGCAGAATGCATCTACAACATAAAGCTTCTTGTTTGAAAGCTCTTTCTTAGCAAGCGCTTTTACAGCTTCCCAAGCTTCCTGTGTTGCAGGATGGTTGTCGTTCTTGTATTCGTCAGAAGTCCACCATACAGTGTCCTTTGAATTCTCGTCCATAACGATGAACTTATCTTTAGGTGAACGGCCTGTGTAAATACCGGTCATAACATTAACTGCGCCAAGCTCAGTTTCATGTCCAACCTCATAGCCTTCCAAATCAGCCTTTGTTTCCTCGTTAAAGAGTTCGTCATAGGAAGGATTGTGGATAATTTCAGTAGTACCGGTAATACCATACTTAGTTAAATCAATCTTTGCCATTTCAGTATCAACCTTTCTGTTTCTTAAATTACATAGTATCAGAATTTGCGGTGAGTTGTAATTACCAAACAATCTACACTGCAATAACCTATGTTCGTTAGTATTTTAGCATAATTTTTTACCCTCGTCAAGCCAATTGCCAATTAATTTGGTCGGTTTTGTCATATTGTGGTTTATTCGACATCAACACTGTATTTGTATATTGATAAGAGGCGTAAAAAGTGCTATAATATTGTATTATAAGCAGGTTTATTCTGTATATTCAGCACTTTAAAAAGCAAAGAAAATTTACCGTTACGGGAGGATATTATGAGCCTTGTTGAATTTAAAGATGTTTACAAAATATATAAAATGGGCGAAGTGACTATTAACGCTGTCGAGGGTGTTTCTTTTAATATAGAGCAGGGCGAGTTTTGCGTGGTAGTCGGTGCATCGGGTGCAGGCAAGACAACCGTACTTAATATTCTCGGCGGAATGGATACCTGTACAAAAGGCAGTATTATTGTCGGCGGCAGAGATATAAGCAAGCTGAAAGACAAACAGCTTATTGAATACAGACGGTTTGACATTGGTTTTGTATTTCAGTTTTATAACCTTGTGCCTAACCTTACCGCAAAAGAAAATGTAGAGCTTGCAACGCAGATAAGTAAAAATCCGATGGACAGTGCAGAGGCGCTTGAAAGTGTCGGACTTTCACAGCGCAGTGCAAACTTTCCCGCTCAACTTTCGGGCGGTGAACAGCAGAGAGTTTCTATTGCAAGAGCACTTGCCAAGCGACCTAAACTTTTACTTTGCGATGAGCCGACGGGTGCTCTTGACTATAACACGGGCAGACAGATTTTAAAACTTTTGCAGGAAACCTGCCGAAAAGAAAATATGACGGTAGTTCTCATAACCCACAATTCAGCAATTACCCCAATGGCAGATCATATTATAAAGATGAGAAGCGGCAGGGTAATTATGGATGTTCACAATGATGAACCTAAAAATGTTGAAGAAATCGAATGGTAATTCATATTTTCTGCGAAAGGGGAGAGGACATTGACTAAAACCCTATTAAAAAATACTTTCAGAGAAATTGCAAATTCTAAAGCAAGGTTTATTTCTATACTTGCGATTATTGCACTCGGCGTTGGATTTTTTGCCGGAATCAAAGCTACGGTTCCGTCAATGTACAATATGGCAGACGAGTATTATTCTCAATCCAATCTTATGGATTACAGGCTTGTATCTACTGTCGGATTTGATAAAGATGATGTAAAAGCGGTTGAAAATCTTGACAATGTAACCGATGTTATGCCGTCGTATTTTGCCGACCTTGTTTTAAAATCAAACGGAAACGGCGGTAACGGCAAGGTTATAAGAGTAACCGCTGCACCTAAAAGTTATAACAATAATAAAACTCTTAATACATTAAACATAAAAGAGGGAAGACTACCCGAGAAAAAGGGTGAAATCCTTGTTGAATACGGCAGTGTCGGCAGCAGTGATTATAAAATCGGCGACAAGGTTGTATTTGGAAGCGAAAGCGGAGAATCCAATGCACTTGATATGGTAGATACGCTTGAATATACCGTCGTCGGTAAAGCGGAATCACCTATGTATATTTCATATCAGCGTGGCTCAACCACTATCGGCAACGGCAATATTGCGGCATTTATGTATATTTATCAGGACGATTTTGTAACTGAAAGATATACGGAAATGTATGTGAAAACTGCTTTTTCTGACGGTGACGGTTCTGTTTTTGATGATGAATATGAAAAGAATATTGAGAATTTTACAAGCACCTTAGAAAATACCGCAGATCTGCGCTGTGAGGTATTTGATAAAGATGTTATAGGTAAAGCAAAACAGGAACTTGAGGACAGTAAAAACGATTATGAAACCGAAAAATCCGAGGCTCTTACAAAACTTGATGATGCAAAGGCAACGCTTGATAATTCCGAAAAAGAATATAAAGATAAGATAGCAGATGCGCAGTCGCAGCTTGATACAGCAAAAAAACAGCTTGATGACGGAAAAAGTCAGCTTGAAAACGCTAAAAAAGAATACGAGGACGGCATAGCGGCAGGCGAAAGCGAGTTATCCTCGGCGCAGGATAAAATCGACAGCGCAAAAGCCGATTACAACGCAGGACTTGCAGAATATAATTCTAAAATCAGTCAGGCAGAGCAGGCTCTCTCCGAGAAAGAAAACGAATTTAACCTTGCGAAAAGTGAATTTGAAAACAATCAAAAGCCACAGCTTGAGGGCGCAATAGCTACCTGTAAAGCTCAGGCGGAGGCATTGCAGGCGCAGATTGATGTTACAGAAGATCAATCTGTTCTTGCACAATTACAGGCACAGCTTGCGCAGGTGCAGGCTGTACTTAACGATTGTGAAACAAAACTTGCTATGGCTCAAGAGCAGATCAATTCGGCGGAGCAGCAGCTAAACAGCGGAAAGCAGGAGCTTGAAACACAAAAGGCTGAGGGACAGGCACAGCTTGACTATGCGCTTGCTCAAATTCAGAGCGCCGAACAACAGCTTGCAGACGGACAAGCACAGCTTGAAAGCAAAAAAGCAGAGGGACAAGCTCAAATATCACAGGCTGAAACCGAACTTGCGACAGCGCAAGAACAATATGACAACGGAAAGTCCGAACTTGAGGAGCAGAAAACAAGCGGCAGACAAAAGCTTGATGACGGTTGGAAAGAGTACAACGAGTCAAAGTCCGAGGCTGACGATAAATTTAAAGAGGCAGAGCAGAAAATAGCAGATGCCGAAGATGAGATAAGCAAAATAGCAGAGCCAAAGTGGTATGTGTTTGACAGGTCGGATAATCCGGATTATTCAGACTTTGGACAGAATGTTGAGCGACTCGGTGCGGTAGCAACGGTATTCCCAATGTTCTTTTTACTCGTTGCGGTTTTGGTTTGTGTAACCACAATGTCAAGACTTGTAGAGGAAAAGCGTAAAGAAATCGGAATATTAAAAGCACTCGGCTACAATAACTTAAGCATAATAATGAAATTTGCGATTTATGCGGTTCTTGCAGGTGTAATCGGTTGCACCGTTGGCATATTAATAGGCATAAATACATTGCCGTATATTATTTATAATGCATATCAGATTATGTATTATATGCCTGACATCAGCATTGTACCTGATGCACAGAGTATTATACTCAGTACGCTTGCCGCCGTACTCTGTACATTGCTTGTTTCTGTAATAGTATGTGTAAGAGAATTAAGCCAGAGTTGTGCAAAAATTCTAAGACCTAAAACTCCGAAAGCAGGCAAGAGGATACTGCTTGAGAGAATTACTCCGATATGGAAACATATGAATTTTTCCGCAAAGCTGACTACAAGAAATATTTTCAGATATAAATCAAGAATGTTTATGACAATCATAGGCATTGCAGGCTGCACGGCTTTGATAGTTGCGGCATTCGGACTTAAAAACAGCTTTATTCCGCTTTCTGATACACAGTTTAGCGAAATATTCAAATATAATGCGGTTGTTATTCCTAAAGAAGGCGGAAATGCCAAACAACTTGATTATCTGAAAAATGAAATAAACAATACGGGTGACGCTGCGTCAATTATGCTTGTAGGTCAACAGGAAGTTGTTGTAAAGAAAAATAATGTTGTAAAAGATGAAAGCACCTATCTTACGGTAATGGAAGATCCGCAGAGATTTTCGGAGGTTACAGAACTTAGAACAAGGGGCAACAATAAGCACCTTGATATTACCGATGATTCCGTAATGATAAATGAAAAAATGGCTAAGGAGCTTTCTGTAAAGGTTGGCGATACCATTAGCGTAACTGTTGATGATAAAACCGCAGAGCTTACAGTCGGCGGAATTTATGAGCAGTATATAAAGAATTATGTGTTTATTTCTCCTAAACTTTATAGTGAAAAATTCGGAGAAGAACCGCAGTTTAATATGGCACAGGTTGTACTGAAAAATCCCGACGAGCAGACTGCGTTCGGTGAAAAAATGCTGATGAATGATAAAGTAGCGGGTGTAACCTATCTTTCGTCAGGTATAGGTGAAATTGAAGATATGCTCAATTCACTTAATATGGTTGTGCTTGTTATGATTATTTGTGCAGCGGTACTTGCGTTTGTAGTACTTTATAATCTTACAAATATTAACATTGCAGAGCGTGTGCGTGAAATCGCAACTTTTAAGGTGCTCGGATTTTACAGCAGAGAAACCTCAAGCGTTATTTATAAAGAAAATATCGTGCTTACCCTCGGAGGTATTTTGTCGGGACTTGTTCTCGGTGTTTTCCTTACAAGATTTATTATTCTGACCGTTGAGGTTGACAATATAATGTTTGGCAGAGATATTTTGCCTGCATCATTCGTTTTTGCGGCTTTGCTGACATTTGCATTTGCTTTGTTTGTGAATTTTGCGATGGGATTTAAGATTAAAAAAGTAAATATGGTTGAAAGCCTTAAGAGTGTTGAATAAACAGTGCCGCACATTTTTGTGCGGCACTGTCAGAAAAGATACAAATTTTGAAATAAAAATCACACAAAATATTGATTGCTAAGGCAAATTGTGGTATAATACAAAAGAATAGGCAATTTAGCACAATATCAGTGAAAGGAACTGTAAATATATGATAAAAGCTAATCAGTATCGCACCGTTACTTGCGGTGAGTTAAGAGAAGAAAATATCGGACAGGAAGTTCGTGTTGCAGGCTGGGTCGAAAATATTCGTGACCATGGCGGCGTAATGTTCCTTGACATTCGTGATCAGTACGGTGTTCTTCAGGTAGTAGTTCATAACGATGAGCTGCTCAAGGGAATTAACAAGGAATGTACTGTAACATTGAGCGGTAAGGTAGTTAAGAGAGATGAAGAAACCATCAACTCTAAGATTGCTACCGGCTATGTTGAGGTACACACAGATGATATTACCGTTCTCGGTAAATGTAAAAATGTTCTTCCTTTTGAGGTTGCAACATCAACAAATACTTCAGAGGAAGTTCGCTTAAAGTATCGTTTCCTCGACCTTCGTAATCAGAAGGTGCATAACAATATTATGCTCCGTTCACAGATTATCACATTCCTTCGTGCAAAAATGAACGAAATGGGATTTAATGAAATTCAGACACCGATTCTTTCAACTTCGTCACCGGAAGGCGCAAGAGATTATCTTATTCCAAGCCGTAAGCATAAGGGCAAGTTCTATGCGCTCCCACAGGCTCCGCAGATTTTTAAGCAGCTCCTTATGGTATCGGGTTTTGACAGATACTTCCAGATTGCTCCTTGTTTCAGAGATGAGGACGCAAGAGCAGACCGTTCACCCGGGGAGTTCTATCAGCTCGACTTTGAGATGGCTTTTGCTACTCAGGAAGATGTATTTGCAGTTGCAGAAGAAGTTCTTTACGAAACATTCACAAAGTTTACAGATAAAGAGGTTTCTAAGCCTCCGTTTGTTCGTATTCCGTATGCCGAGAGTATGCTTAAATACGGTACAGACAAGCCTGACCTCCGTAACCCACTCGTTATCGTTGAAATCAGCGATATGTTTGAGGAAACAGACTTCAAGCCATTCCTTAAAAAGACAGTTCGTTCTATCAATGTACCGGGTGCCGCAAAGCAGTCTAAGAGCTGGTTTAAGAAGATGGAAGAATTTGCGCTTTCTATCGGTATGAAGGGACTCGGCTATGTTAAGGTAAGAGATGATATGACATTTGACGGTCCTATCGACAAGTTCCTTAAAGAGGGCGACAGAGAAGAGCTTATTAAGCGCAACAATTCAAATGCAGGCGATGTAATTTACTTTATTGCCGATACAGAAAAGGACGCTCCAAAGCTCGCAGGTCAGATTCGTACAGAGGTTGCTAACCGTCTTGACCTTATTGACAAGTCAAAGTATGAGATGTGCTTTATCGTTGACTTCCCAATGTATGAGCATGACGAAACCACAGGTCAGGTAATCTTTACTCACAATCCATTCTCAATGCCTCAGGGCGGTATGGACAGCTTGCTCAACAAAAATCCTGACGATATTCTTGCTTATCAGTACGATATCGTGTGCAACGGTGTTGAGCTTTCATCAGGTGCTGTTCGTAACCACGACCTTGACATTATGATTAAGGCATTTGAGATTGCAGGATATACCGAAGATGAGCTTAAATCTAAGTTCTCTGCTCTCTACAACGCATTCCAGTACGGTGCTCCGCCACATGCAGGTATGGCTCCGGGTGTTGACAGAATGATTATGCTCATTACTGAGGAAGAGAACATAAGAGAGGTTATTGCTTTCCCAATGAACTCAAACGCTCAGGATCTTCTCCTTGGTTCACCTGGAGAGGTAACAGAGCAGCAGCTTCGTGAAGTTCACATTAAATTAAGATAACTTCATATATACTCAAAGGGCGAGTTGTTTTTATGACTTGCCCTGATTCTGTTTATACAAAGGATGGTTTTTATGGTAACAAGAGAAGATGTTGAAAACATTGCGTTGCTTTCAAAGCTGTTCGTTCCCGAAGAGGAGCTTGACAGCCTTACACAGTCAATGCAGGAAATTATAGATTTTGCCGATACAATCAATAATGCTCCCACAAGCGGTGAGAGCTTTGACAACATAAACAACCTTTCAAATGTATTTCGTGAGGATGTTGTGGTTGAGTCATATGACAGCGAGGAAATTTTGAAAAATGCCCCTGAACAGGCAGAGTCACATTTCCTTGTCAGAGGCAGAGAATAAGAGGTGTAAAAATGGGTAGTATTGCAAAAATTCACGAAATGCTTGTTTCCAAGCAGGTTTCGTGTACGGAGCTTACTAAAAGCTATCTTGAAGAAATAGAAAAATCAAACGGCGAGCTTAACGCTTATGTAAATGTAACTCCCGATACAGCGCTTGAAACCGCAAAGACTGTTGACAAAAAAATTGCAAAGGGCGAAGAAATCGGTATGCTCGAGGGTGTTCCGATGACATTGAAAGATAACCTTTCCACAAAGGACATTGAAACTACTTGCTGTTCTAAAATCCTTAAAGGTTACAAGCCGATTTATAATGCAACTGTATGGGAGAATCTTTCTGCACAAAATGCAGTTATGCTCGGTAAAACAAATATGGACGAATTTGCAATGGGTTCTTCGTGTGAAACTTCATGCTTTGGCGGTGCAATGAATCCGTTTAACACAAAGTATGTATCCGGCGGTTCATCAGGCGGCGTAGCAAGCGCTGTCGGCGCAAACATTGCAGCATACGGACTTGGTTCTGATACAGGCGGTTCTATCCGTCAGCCTGCAAGTTTTTGCGGTATCGTAGGTCTTAAGCCGACATACGGCAGTGTATCTCGTTACGGTCTTATCGCATACGCAAGCTCCCTTGACCAAATCGGCCCTATTACAAAGAGCGTTGAGGACGCATCTATCGTATTTGACGCAATTTCTCAGTACGATGAAAAAGACAGCACCTCAAAGGGCAATGTAGGCGGTGCAACCTACGGCAAGCTCAATAATGACATTAAGGGTATGAAAATCGGTATCGCTCGTGAATATCTTGACGGTATTCGTGACGATGTTAAAGAAGCAGTTCTCAATGCCGCAAAGGTTTACGAGTCGCTCGGCGCTGAAATTGTATATTTCGATATGCCTGCGCTCAAGTTTGCACTTCCTGTTTATTATATTATTGCTTGTGCTGAGGCATCTTCAAACCTCGGCAGATATGACGGTATTCGTTTTGGTTATAAAACACCGCATTATAACGGCACTCACGATATGATTTGCCGCACCCGTTCAGAGGGCTTTGGCGAGGAAGTTAAGAGAAGAATTCTCCTCGGCACATATGTACTCTCGGCAGGTTATTATGACGCTTATTATAAAAAGGCGCAGAATTTGCGTGGAACTATTGTAAAGGCATTTACAGATGCTTTTGAGCATTGCGATGTAATTCTTGCTCCAACTGTTCCTATGACTGCTTTTGAGGCAGGTCACGCAGTTTCTGACCCTATTGAAACCTATCTTACAGACATTTGCACAGTACCTGTTAATATTGCAGGACTTCCGGGTGTATCCGTTCCGTGCGGATTTAACGCAAATGGTATGCCGATTGGTATGCAGCTTATTGGCAAGAGCTTTGGTGAGGCAGAAATTTTGAATGCGGCATTTAAGTATCAGCAGGCTGCAGGTGAAAACTTTAAGGATACAAAGTGGGGTGTTAAGCTGTGAAATACGAATTAGTTGCGGGTTTTGAAACCCATATTGAACTTGCTACAAAAACAAAGATTTTCTGCTCATGCACAACAGCATTTGGCGGTGCGCCTAACTCACATTGCTGTCCTGTATGTATCGGACTTCCCGGTACACTTCCAAAGTTGAACCGAGAGGTTGTAAACTTTGGCATTAAGGCAGGTCTTGCTACACATGGCGAAATTGCAGAGATTTCTAAAATGGACAGAAAAAACTATTGCTATCCCGACCTTTCAAAGGCATATCAGATCAGCCAGCTTTATGCGCCGCTTTCAATCGGCGGTTATGTAGAGCTTTCTAACGGCAGAAAAATCAGACTTCACCATATTCATATTGAAGAAGATGCAGGAAAGCTCATTCATCAGCATGGCGACACATATGTCGACTACAATCGTGGCGGTGTACCGCTTATCGAAATTGTTTCTGAGCCTGATATTCGTTCTATTGACGAGGCAAAGGAATATGTAGAGAAATTACAGCAGGTAATGCGTTATATCGGTATTTCTGACTGCCGTATGCAGGAAGGCTCAATGCGTTGCGATGTTAATATTTCTGTTCGTCCTGAGGGCAGCGAAACTCTCGGCACAAGAACCGAAATCAAGAATATGAACTCAATCACAAATATTGCAAAGGCAATGGAGTATGAGTATGAGCGTCAGGTAGATTTGCTTGAGAGTGGCGGCAAGGTAGTGCAGGAAACTCTCCGTTATGATGACGCAACAAATACCACATCATCAATGCGCAGTAAAGAGGATGCACACGATTATCGTTATTTCAGAGATCCTGACCTCGTTACAATCAATGTTCCGAGAGATGTAGTAGAAAGCCTTAAGGCTGAAATGCCTGAACTTCCTACCGAAAAATGCAAGAGATATATTGAAGAACTTGAAATTCCCGAAAAAGATGCTCAGCTTCTTACAAAATACAGAAAAATCAGCGAGTATTTTGATAAGGCTTGCGAGGGTGTAAAGTCTGCAAAGACTGTATCAAACTTTATTATCGGTCAGATTTTCCGCAGAACAGAAACCGAGGCCGACAAGGAAACATTTGATATTGCTACAACTCCTGAGCAGCTCAACGAGCTTATTAAGTTGATTGACAACGGCAAGATTCGCAATAATCTTGCTAAGGCAACACTTGAGAAAATGCTTGATACAGGTAAGGGCGCACTTGAGTTTATCAGTGAGAGCGATATGGCAGGACTTGACGAGAATACTGTAAACGAGCTATGCAAACAGGCGGTTGAGAGCAATCCTAAGGCTGTTGAGGACTACAAGAACGGCAAGGAAAAGGCTATTAAGTCGCTTGTAGGTAATGTTATGAAAAACAGCCGAGGCAAAGCAGACGCAGTTGCCGTTGAACAGAAAATCAAAGAAATGATTTCTTGATAAAATATTTAGAGTAGTAAAAGCCACTTTTGATTTAATTCAAAGGTGGCTTATGTGTTTTACTTATTTTAGCTGATTATCGGTCGGGCAACAAAGTAAAGCAAAAGGCAAACTTTTCGTCCCGATGTAATTATATTATAGAATAACTAAACTTTAGATTACTCAAGACTTTAGTAGAAAACAAAAGTT
>ERZ1026874.426-NODE-426-length-26683-cov-67.770167_pt1 | contig 26683 bp, 28 predicted proteins | sample MGYA00380167_ERZ1026874 | MGnify/ENA primary metagenome ERZ1026874 (study PRJEB33269, sample SAMEA4719803) | human gut metagenome | biome: human-associated habitat; feature: organic feature; material: feces | place: Cameroon | collected 2013-10 ...
GCGGATTATGGTCAATTGCTGCTGAAAATTGGCTTTTATTGATTCTAGATGGTTAGTTTAGTATGGAGGATAAATATTTGTACATGATACGACAGGCACAGGAGTTCATGAATGAGAACCACTTTGCCGACATCTCCCGTTTGCATTGTCTGCTACGCAAGATGATGCCCAAGGAGTATCATGACCTCATTGATCAAATCAAGGAGTGCCAGGATCCTCATGTCATCTTCAATATTCATGGAGGAAACAATCTCATTGCGCCCACTGCCAGCCAGGCAGAGCAGAAAGTGGAGGAGAAACCGGCAGATGAGATAAAAAAAAAGATAAGGAATAATCTAAGACGAAGGCCTATGGACTTACAAGTACAACGATTTTCAGATATCAATCTCAATGATTCTTTTTTCGATTCATTGAGAGCCAGTTATCCGGAGTTTAATGAATGGTATAACAAGAAGGCTGCAGCAGGAGCCACAGCTTATTGCTATTATGTAGATAACGAGTTGAAAGACTTTCTTTATTTGAAGATAGAGGAAGAGGAACTTTCCGACCTTACCCCAGCGCTTCCTGCCAAGAAACGCCTGAAGGTGGGTACCTTCAAGGTGGACAATGAAGACCGACATACCACTCGTGGTGAGCGATTCATGAAGAAAATCATGGATAAGGCAATTGCTGAGGATGTGGATGAAATCTATGTCACCATGTTCCCGACAGAGGAATTGCGGAAGCTGGTAACGATGTTTGAGAAATTCGGTTTCTCTCATATAGCTGACAAGAAACACAAAGATGGTAGTAGCGAGTATGTATTGGTCAAGGACATGAGAACACAAGTCAACGACCTGATGCTTGACTATCCGTTTGTCCGGAAGGCAGGTTCCGGAAAGTATGTACTCTCTATCAATCCGGAATATCATACAAAACTGTTCCCAGACTCCATATTGAAAACAGAACAGAGGTATGACCTCATACAGGATGTATCGGAGACCAACAGTATCTATAAGATATATATATGCTGGATGCGAGGAGTCAAGGATTTGAAGGAAGGAGATAAACTTGTCATCTACCGCACTTCAGACTATCAAGGACCAGCCTCCTATCGTAGCGTATGTACATCAGTCTGTACCGTCTGCGAGGTAAAGACTATCAAGGACTTTGCCAACGAGGATGCTTTCGTTAAATATACCAATCGCTATTCTGTTTTCAACGAAAGAGAATTGAGAGGCTGGTATCGCACAAAGAACCACTTCACTGTTGTTAAGATGGTGTACAACATAGCCTTCACCAAGAAGGTCATCAATAAAGTGATGAAAGAGCAGGTTGGTCTGAACCCAAACTATTGGGGCTTCTTCAAGTTGACCGATGCGCAGTTTGACAAGTTATTAGAATTAGGAGAAATTAATGAACGTTATATTATCGATTAAGCCTGAGTTTGTAGAGAAGATTTTTTCGGGCGAGAAACAATATGAATATCGCAAGATTCTCTTCAAGCAAAAGGTAGATACCGTATATATTTACGCCAGTCGTCCCATTAGTAAGATAGTCGGTGAATTCAAGATAGACGAAATCCTTTGTGATACCCCAGAGAACATCTGGAAAGAAACCAGACGCCAGTCTGGCGTTACCAGGAAGTTCTTTGATAAGTACTATAAGGGAAGGGAGAAGGCAGTAGCATTGAAGATAAAGGATTGTAAGGAATATAAGGAAGCAATTAATCCCGAGTCTTTGATACCAAATTTCAAGGTCCCTCAGTCGTTCATCTATGCAGAAGATAAGATTACTCATCAAACCAAATAGGTCAAATATCTGCGTCATCAGCGCAGTCTGCGTGAGATTTAACACCTCAGACTGAGCAGGTCAAAAGTGGATAAGGACCCACCCGTTGGAAAAAAAGTTATTTAGTGAAGATTTTCTCTTAATTCCTTGGTATTTACGGAAGAAAGTCGTAAATTTGCAGGCAAAGATTAAAATAAAGGAGAATGTATTATGTTGACAAGTAATGTATCACAAGATAGAACCATTCCTTATTGGGATGAAATCAGGAATTTAAGCATTGAGGATAAATATTCCTTGATAGCTAAAATTGAGTCTTCTTTGGGCGATGTTGATATGAGTGAGTCGACTAATTCGATTCATGGGATACCACGTGAGGTGATGATTGCGGCTGCAGAATATGCTCTGAAGGAAAATAGAGCAGGTCGCTGCATTCCAAATTCGCAAGTTGAGTCTTTTATCAAAGCTAAAAGAGGATGGAAGTAGTTTGGTCAGACTTGGCTTTGACGCAGTTAGATGAAGTCATAGACTATGTGGAAGAACATTTTGGCTTATTAACCTCTCAAAAAGTTCTCCATAATATCTTGGAAAAGACAGATGAACTGGCTCAATATTCCACACATGGCATATATGATGCTCGCTACACTTCGTGGGTATCTGGTCAGGATATGGTTATACGCCATTTGTTGTTAGCCCCCAACCGTGTCTATTATTTGATAGATGGCGAGCAAGTTGTAATTATGGGGATTGTTCATGTCAAACGGTCTCCGCAAGCTGTAACTTCCATGATTAAACGCTTTTTAGAAGAATATGACAAATAGGTAAGTCTTCAGAAAATTGATGCTGTCAGCAACTGTTCGGAAATTCTGAACAGTTAGTAAAGAAGGCAATCGTATGATTACACGTAATATGGATTACTATAATCTTGATATGATTATTAATCCTATCAAAAGTAGAATAAAGCAAATATTCCTCATTCGAGCGACGACCAGTGCAGAGCGATACTGCAATGAGGAACAAAAATACAAAATCATGAAATCTTATTTCTCAATAAAGCCAGGAGCAACCTTCTTTTTGGGTAGCTCCCAGCTCCTCGTCTATCATAAAGACGATGCTATATGGGGACAAGAAACATTATAATGTTATGATTATAATTCCGAATAAGAACTTCACAGCTGATAGCATCCGCTTGGTTCAGCTACTCAATAGCACAACGAAAGTCAATATGCTGAAAGCATGTGACAAGCTCGACTTATACGTCAGTCCCAATTTGGAGAAGGATGAGACAGCTAGACGAATAGCTCAGGAGATGTTGGATAATCCAATCGAGATCTTGAGCCGTTTGAACAAGCAGGAACTCCAGATAGAAGATGAGTTTGTAAAAGACGATGCCAGCCCTACACAGTACGCAAGATGCGCAAGACCCAGTACAAGCTTCAGAAACTATTCTTGGTAGCAACCTACGAGGATAAGGAAACCCAGGAATGGCATATGCTGATGCCATCAGAGTTAACCAAAGCCTTATCCACCAGTCTCAACTTCTATTTGGATATGGCAAACAAAGGCGTCAAAGCCCCATCAGCTAAGCAACTCCGTATGATGTCCGCCTTAGGTCAATTCTTAGGGGGCAAAGAGTTTTAGTTCTTTCTTAAAATACTCTGTATTCCCAGTAAACACAGGTGATAGAGTTATTTTGTCATAGGGGTTGAACGCTTGCGTTTACTTTATAAGTGTTATCTTTGAATAAACTAAGATTATTATGACATCCGAGGATTTTATAAAAAGACATAGTGCGTTTTGGCAACAAAATGGTTTTGACTATCAATTTGCTCTTTTTGTCAAATATCTTTTTGAAAGCAATTTAGAGGATATTGTCAAATATGAGGAAAAAGATGATATTGTTATAAATCATGGTTCTTGGAAAATAGACTTGATACAAGTAAAGCACTCTTTTTTAGAGGGGAAGAGAATGACAAATTCCAATGAAGATATTTGGAAAACAATTATCAATTGGTTAGATTTCATTAAATTGCTAGAAGCAGAAGGTAAACCAACTCGTGATATAAGATGCATCTTAATAGTTAATATGTTTCCTGCCCATGATTTTTTAAATGTCATAGACAAAGTGAGACATGGTGAGGCTGATTATGAAGATATTGTTGGTTGTTTGAAACAATTTCAAAACATGAAAACTTGTCGAGAGGCAGCAGGGAAATTGCTAGAAGAGCGCAAGAATGTAATGAAACTTATATCAAAGATAGAGGTGAGGCAGATAGATAATCCAATTGGTGCGATGTTTAATAGATTTATGGATAAATATGCATTCCCTGTGTTGGCGGATGATGTGCTGTTTTCTATTATAGGAAAACTATGGGTAAAGAAAGAACAGCATAAAGAGGGAATCTTTCAGATGAGGGTTGAGGATTTTCTATATGAGTTTCAGTCAGATATACAAAAGTTGACGATAAAGCCATTTGAACCTATAGAGGATAAAGATGACAGGGAGTTGCCTATTGATTATCGCCAAATGACGATGGTAAAGCAATTGGAGTCAATTGGTATATCTGATAGTTTAAGCATTACTCTATATATGGGCTACTATTGGTGTTATGTGAATAGTATTAATGCTTATTGTGTTACAAGCCATGAAATGGCTGATAGCCTTCGTGAAGAAATAGAGCGGAAGGTAATAAAAACATGGCTGGGTATATATGTTGATGCTAATCATGAAATGCTTAATACGGCAGAAGGCAATGATGAAAAAACAATGAAATCTTGCGGGTATTCATGCTTTTCTCAGTCAATGAAAACTGATGTCAATTACAATGGAATTCAGATAAAGCCACATTTCTCTTCAGGGTGGATGCTGGCACTATCTAATGAACTTACCCCTCGTGTATATTGGCGTGCTGATTGGAATAGGGAGAATATGTAATGGAATTAGATTATCATATATATAATAATGAAGCCTTAGTTGCAAGTTTGATACATGGTGTATTAAAGAGAACCATGAGGATGAATGTTGCAGTGGCTGCTGCTTTATTACCTTTGGTACTAGATGAATCAGTCTGCAATTTGGTGGGAAACAGGCATTTTGCTTTGGTGAATGTTCTTCAAATTAGGAAAAATAAACTGCTGAATTTTAACGACCAATATCGTGACGCTTTACCTATCTTGATAAACGGAGTGTCTGTGTTGTTAGATTTGCATCTCGTTTCTTTGGAAGGTGAAAGTATAGTGCTATTGGATGTTAATACAAGAATACTAGATGTTGGGGAATGTTTAAGACTGGAACGATTGGTTCGAGTGTTTTTCCAGCTTTATCAAGAAGCAGTACGGATGAAGTTATCTGATTTATACAGACAATTAAACATAGAGCTATGAAATTTAATGTATCTAGATTAATAATATGGTTTGAGCCAGTGGATGAGCCGCAAGTATTATCCTTTTACCCCAATAAAGTAAATGTGATAACAGGTAATTCCTCAACTGGTAAAAGTAATATTATAGCAATCATCAATTACTGTTTGCTTTCCGAAAAGTCAAACATTGTGGAACCTGTTATCAATCAGTTCTCTAAATGGTATGGTTTGGAATTTAATGCAAATGGGGAAACTTATGCTATTGCACGAAAACGTCCTGATTTGGAAACTATAACAAGCGATGTGTACATTCAAAAGGGAAAATTTGAAGATGACTTTTATCCTTCTAGTACCAACTATCAAATTCAAGGTGGACGGAAATACTTGAATAGTGTCCTAGGTTATCACAATGAAGGTAAGGAGTTTAGGTTCAGAAGTAACTTTATCTTTAATATGCTTACTGAAAACATCATTACTTCTCCTTATGATTATCTAAATATTAATTTCTTTGATACTAAATATTTGGGAAAGTCCGAGTTTCGAGAAATGTTGGTTGACAATGTTATTACTCCTAAAGGACTGAATACGGATGAACTAAAAAGTGAACAAAAGAAATTGGGAGCAGAAATCAAAAAACACGATAATCAAAAAAGACGATTGCAAAATGTTCAAGATGTCGTAGAATCTTGTATCTCATTGTTGAAAGGTAATGGGTTTGATGTTAGTGACATAAATGGAAAGGATTTGAATGAGCAGGTTGCTCTTTTGCGCAAACGAGTTGAAATGGCTAAGGTAGCTGTGTCAAAAAACGAGGAGGAATCCGATAATGATATCGACCAAATCAAACGTAGCTTGATGGAAGATTCTATCTATTTGCATAACTTGGTGTCTGCAAAGGCCCAGTATGAGCAATATTTGGGTACGTTGGATAAAATGCAAGATGCATTGAAGCCTATAGAGTATCTTCAAAGAATGAAAGAGGATGGCATCTTTACGATGTGGACAGATTATATTATGAGATCTTTGGGGAAGGCGTTATCGCAAATTGTGGAAGAAAGAAAACAAAATGTTTTGGATACATTTAAGTTTGAAGAGCAGATAGCTGAGGTGAAGCGAAAAATTACAGAAAAACAAGAATTGATTCAGCAAAGTTCTGTATTAAAACAAGCAGTATACCAGCAGGCTCAGTCTTATCGGGCAATTGGCGTTATAGAAGAAAAACTTAGCCATTTGGATATGAAGGAGGAATCAAAGGATAAGGTGTACTGTATAGATGATTATGATGTGAAGGTTAAGCGTTTTGAAGAACTCGCTACGCTTATTGATGAAAAGGAGCAGGCTGATTATGAGAAATGGCAGAAATTGGAAGATGAGTTTCAATGTATATATGACAATTTTAATTATATGGAGTTTTATGAGGGGTGTAAGACAAAATATAATAGAGAGTGTCAGCGTTTGCAGTTGAGAGGTAGGGATGAAGGTTATGACTATGATGTTGTTGGAAGTCAATCTAACTATATGTTCATGCATCTATGTTTTTTCCTAGGTCTGCATAGGTATCTTATAGATTATGTGGATTCAAATGTCTTTCAGTTCTTGTTTATTGATCAGCCAAGTATTCCTTATTATGTAGGAAATGCCGAGGTAAATAGCAATGATGAGGATAAGCTAAAAGATGCCTTTAGAGTTATCAATGACTTTATGGATTATGTGGTGAATAGCAAAAAAGAAGACTTCCAAGTCATTCTTGTAGAACATGCTCCTAAAAGTTATTGGGAAGGTGAAAATGGATTTTCTTATTTTAAAACATGTCACCAGTTCTTGGATGGTGAAGCGTTGATTCCAAGTCGTATAATAAAGAAATATACAAAAAATGATTAAGTTTGGTAAAATTAAAAATGTGGTACTTCATTTTGTCGGCAATAAGTTTAATGGTGAGGGTGTGAAAATTTCAAACGAATGTTTGAATTTCGCTCCAGTCAAAAAAGATCTTGCCGCCCTCGTTTCTTCAGCTTTTGACATGAAGGAATTGTACTCGTTTAAAAATATAAAAGCGTCAGAAAATAAAATTTTTTCTTATGCTCAACAAGTTTTTGATACCCCAGAAGCATTGTTGAAACAATCGGTTTACATGGCAAAGACTTTGTATGAACAAGGCAACTCTACCAAAGTCTTACCAGGGGAATTATGGGTATTATATTTGGAAGATGTTTCTTATAATAAGCAATTGTTTTCTGCTATCATATTGTTGAAGACAGAAAAAAAAGAAAAAAATGTGATGCTCAAATCTATTAATGATGGATTTGAAGTTGAAACAGTAGAGACTTTTTCATTGCGCAAGGCAGACAAAGGATGTTTAATTCTAAATACAGAAGCAGACAAAGGATATGTTGTTTCTTGTTTTAATAAAAGTCATAAGGTTGGCGATTTTAAATATTGGGTAAATGATTTTTTGCAATTAGAACCATATCAAACAGCTTTTCATCAGACTAAAACTTTGTTGAAAGTTTGTGGTAATTTTTTGAAGACTCAAGCTGTTGGGATGAATAAGAAGGACAAAGCTTTGCTTGTTTCCAAAATAAAAACACTAATGCGTACTAAGGAAAGTATTTCTTTAGAGGAATTTGCGATAGATGTTTATGGTGATGAGTATGGTAAAAAGTTTATAGATTATGCTCGTTCGCAGGAAGATATATACCAGCTGCCTCAACAAACATTATCTTTGGAGTCAAAATTAGGACAGGCAAAAACTGCATTTCCAAAAACAACCATTCATCTAGACTCTAATTTTGATGTTACCATATTTGGGGGAGAAGGTTATATTGTTAGAGGAAAAGATGAAGATTCAGGTTTGAATTATTACATGTTGTATTTTAAAGACGAACGTTAAGATGAAAGAACCCAATGGAAAAGTTTGGTGGATTGGAGCTATAGTCATTTGTCTTCTTCTTTGGGGAGGTGGATATATGTTAACCAAGTATATATCTTTGAATTTCTTCACTGTGGGTAGAAATGATTGTGCACCAGCTTTGTTTGGTGATAGCTTTGGAGCAGTCAATGCCTTGATTTCTGCTTTTGCTTTTGCTGGTATGATTGTAACCTTTGTGTTACAACGCTATGAGCTTGGAATGCAGCGTCAGGAACTGGAGGCACAAAGGGAGGAATTTTCAACTCAGAATGAAACGTTAAGATTACAGCGATTTGAGAATACTTTTTTCAATATGATGGAACTCCAACAAAGTATAGTCAATGATTTATATGCTAAAGATTGGCATAAGAACAATATTTTGGAAGACAATCCTTCTGAGCCTGGCAGGTTGGCTAAAGAAGTTATTACTGCAGATGAGTTTAAGGGACGCAATCTCTTCTTTTATATATTTTGTAAATATGAGTATGATATTGGTACATTTTCCGAGTCACAAAAAGTAAATGGTCTCTTTGGTGTGCTTTGTCAAAAAGGTTTGAATTTTATCGAGAATTACACAACTACGACATTAGACCACTATTATAGACATCTTTATACAATATTGAAGTTTATAGATGGAAATGTTTGGCTTGGTAAGGAGGAACAGTATAAGTATGCTACATTTTTAAGAGCTACCCTTTCTCGTTATGAGTTGGTGATGCTCTTTTATAATGGTCTGCATCATCCAAAATTAAAGAAATTGATGGAAAAATATTGTATTTTGAATAATTTGCGCCCAGAATTACTTGCTTTGAGTTTGGAGAATAACCGATATTTGCAAAATATCAATATAACAGACTTTCAGGAATTGTGTAATCAAGGCTTTTCTTGTCGTGATTATGAATTCTCTTTAACAACTCAAAAAGACGATGACAAGAAGTATTATTTAGGCGCATTTTATACGGATGAAGAAATACAGCGAGGAATAGATTTGCTAAACAGATGGAATCATTATATAGCAGGTCGATTGCCTTTCAAACAGTGATGATTTTAAAAGTAAACTTTTATGTTTGAACGATAAAATCGATAATAATTAAAGGAGGTCTATGAATTTAAGATGATAATGTCGGTTGCTCCTCTAAAACAAATAGAAATCCTTAATCAAGGAATGATTTTTAAAATATATTTGATTTACAAGCCACTGAATCATGTGCTATTTTAAATAGCAATGATGCTAGGCTATAACCGTATGAACTTAATTGCTTTGTGTTATGAATAAGACAATAGAAAATATAGCTTCTTTTTGGAGGTTAGAGGCTAAATTGGAAGATAACAACAAGTACTTTTATTTTTATGATGAAGTACAGGATATATTGGATAATAAAAAATGTTTTGTAATTGGAAGAAAAGGTACTGGGAAAACTGCAATTTGTGAATATATTGCAAAGATTCGTAACTATGATACATTTGCTATTAAACTCAGTTTTAAGAACTTTCCTTTTAATGAGTTGTATCATCTGCAAAATCAGAAATATACAAGACCAAATGAGTATATTACTTTATGGAAATATGTGATTTATTCTAATATTTGCAAGTTGATGGCAGGCAATGAAGCTGTTGACGGTACTGTTAGAACAGAACTGGGAAAATTATATCCACAAAGACGGAATTTAGCAAGAAATATTTCGGATTGGACCTCTGTTCAGTTTGGTGCTAACGTGTTAGGTAATGGAGGGACAATCAAAGTAGATAGACAGATTACCGAGAATACTGCAAGTTGGATAGAACGTACAAACATTCTTGAAGATATTATCTTACAATATGGAACAAAATCTAAATATTACATCATATTTGATGAACTGGATGAGGATTACAGAGACTTCTCTGATGATACCGAAAAGCAATCTTACATAAGTCTGTTAACGAGTTTGTTTAAGGCTGTTCAAGATGTTAAGTCTATTTTTTTTGAGGAAGATGTAAATATTATGCCTGTTGTCTTTTTACGTGACGATATTTACATGATAATAAAGGATTCTGATAAAAATAAGTGGAGTGATTTGAAAATTGAATTGGAATGGACAAAAGAAAAGATAAAGAAATTATTAGCTTATCGAATTTCCAAAGATATGGGAAAGCAAAGTCCTGTGTCTTTTGATAAAGCTTGGTCTTGTATCTTTGAAAATAGTAAAGTTCCTTATGGTGATAAGCAGAATAAAAAGATAGATGCTTTTTCATTTATTGAACGTAGTACATATTTGCGTCCAAGGGATTTCATACAATATATCCAAGCTTGCTGTGCAAATGCCAAAGAAAAAGGGAAAAACAAAATTTCTCCCAATATTATAAAATTTGAAGATAGAGCTTTTTCTAATTACTTGAAGTCTGAGATAGAAGACGAGGTTTTTCCTCTTCTTCCTGAAATAAAAACTATATTTCAGATTCTGTCAAATTTGAGAAAATGGAACCTAAAAACGAGTGAGTTTATTGATGAATACAAGAAGTATTTAAATGCAGGAACAATAAAGGAGCAGAATATAGACTATGTATTGGATACTTTGTATAATTTCAGTGTCATAGGTAATCAGCACAAGAGTATAAAGAATGTTCAGTATTTTAAATATATGCAGACCAATATGACTTATAATAAGGAAGAGAATATTGTTATTCATCGAGGTCTGTTTAAAGCTTTACGAATAATATGATACCAATATCTTTGTAGGAAATAATACTATTGTTATGTCTCAAACATCAGATAACAACAAGAGAATAGTGAAGAATACCTTGCTTCTATATATCCGAATGTTCTTTATGATGCTTGTATCGCAATATACGAGTTGGTGAATATAGTAAGGATGTTGAAATGACAGAGAATATTATGAGTGAGGAACAATACAACGAATTGTTGAAAGCCTATACAAAGGAGGCTTTAGCAAGTATGATAAAGGCTGATATACGCACCAGGTTCCCTGAACCTTATGCCAGTATGTATTGCCAGCAGTTTGATAATTTCAAGAACGTTGCAGATTTTTTTGAATTTGCAGCAAAGCTAATGAGGAGATGATAACATATTTATAACTAGTCTTTGCTTTTTGCTGATTCAAGTAAATAAGTCTTAAGATTATGTATAGAAAGCTTTGCATTAAGGCAGTCCCATCCCGCACAACCATGGCGAAGACCTTTGATGGTCCGCCAACCTTAGAGCGTAGCGGTTCCGAGCACCGAGTAGGGCGGTTTCCTTCTTCTCGCCTGAGGAGAGAAGACCGAGATGAGAGGTGGAGCCTTCTTTAATGGTAAAGAAGGACGGGATGATTTTAGAAAAAAGAATATAAAAACACAATATCATGATGAATGATTTTAAGAATATAAAAGTAGCAGTAGCCGGCACCGGCTACGTAGGTCTGAGTATAGCAACGCTATTATCTCAGCACCATCATGTAACAGCAGTAGATGTAATCCCAGAGAAGGTGGAGAAACTCAATAACAAGATTTCTCCAATCCAGGACGATTACATCGAAAAGTATTTGGCTGAAAAGCCATTGAACCTCGTGGCAACCCTTGATGGCAAGTCAGCCTATAAGGATGCAGACTTCGTAGTGATTGCAGCACCAACCAACTATGACCCAGTGAAGAACTACTTCGATACAACCCATGTAGAAGAAGTCATCGACCTGGTTCTGGAGGTAAACCCAGATGCAGTGATGGTCATCAAGAGCACCATCCCGGTAGGTTACACCCGCAACCTCTACTTGAAGTATGCCAAGAAGGGCGTAAAGAAGTTCAACCTCCTCTTCTCTCCAGAGTTCCTTCGTGAGAGCAAGGCACTCTATGATAACCTTTACCCAAGCCGCATTATCGTAGGCTATCCAAAGATTATCGAGCACCCTGAGTTCGCTGAGGAGAACGAGGCAATCAAATCAGTAACCAATGTCGAGATGTTGAAGGAAGCAGCCAAGACCTTCGCCGCTCTGCTTCAGGAAGGTGCCATCAAAGAGAACATCGATACTCTCTTTATGGGCATGAAGGAAGCTGAGGCTGTCAAGCTCTTCGCCAATACCTATTTGGCACTCCGAGTAAGCTACTTCAATGAGTTGGATACATACGCAGAGGTAAAGGGACTCGATACCAAGGCAATCATCGATGGTGTAGGTCTTGACCCACGAATCGGCACTCATTACAACAATCCAAGCTTCGGCTATGGTGGTTATTGTTTACCAAAGGATACCAAGCAGCTTCTGGCAAACTATGCCGATGTTCCAGAGAACCTGATAGAGGCAATCGTAGAGAGCAACCGAACCCGTAAGGACTATATTGCTGATGCCGTTCTCCAGAAGGCAGGCTATTATAGCTATGCTGATGCCAACAGCTATGATGCCAGCAAGGAGCATAATTGCGTGATTGGTGTCTATCGCCTGACCATGAAGTCAAACAGCGATAACTTCCGCCAATCAGCCATTCAGGGCATTATGAAGCGTATCAAGGCAAAGGGTGCTGAGGTAGTCATCTATGAGCCAACCCTGGAAGAAGGCAGCACCTTCTTCGGTAGCCGAGTAGAGAACAACCTCGAAGCCTTCAAGTCACAGAGCCATGCTATCATCGCCAACCGCTACGATGCTTGTTTGGATGATGTAAAGGATAAGGTCTATACTAGAGATATCTTTAGAAGAGACTAATTATTTTTGAATTCTTCAAATACTAGTTCGTTAATAACAAATTATAGTTTATGAAAGTAGTACTTTTAGCAGGAGGCTTCGGCACTCGCATTAGCGAAGAAAGTCAGTTTAAGCCTAAGCCAATGATTGAGATTGGCGGTATGCCAATCCTTTGGCACATTATGAAGGAATATTCATATTATGGGCACAATGAGTTTATCATCTGTGCAGGTTACAAACAAGAATACATCAAGGAATGGTTCTCCAATTACTTCCTACACAACAGTGATGTAAGCTTTGATTGGCGCAATGGCAGCAATGAGGTTACTATTCACCAGAGCCAATTGGAGCCTTGGAAGGTGACGGTAGTCGATACAGGCTACAACACCATGACAGGTGGACGTATCAAGCGTGTGCAGAAATATGTGGGTAACGAACCTTTCTTCATGACATACGGTGATGGTGTTTGTGATGTAGATATAGATAAACTCTTAAAGTTTCATCGGCACCATGGTAAGTTAGCTACACTTACAGCTGTGAAAATGAAACAGGATAAGGGAGTGCTTAATATTACAAAGGATAATGCCGTGAAGTCCTTCCGCGAAAAGAATATTACCGATGGAGCACCTATCAATGCTGGTTATATGGTTTTGCAGCCAGAAATCTTTGATTATCTTACAGGTGATGACTGCGTCTTCGAGAAAGCGCCATTGGAACAATTGGTAAAAGAAGGCCAGTTGATGTCATATGTCCATGAGGGATTCTGGCAGTGTATGGATAATATTCGCGAGAAGAATTTGTTGGAGAAGTTGCTGGAAACCAACACAGCACCTTGGAAGAAATGGGAAAGAGAAGTCCCAAAATCATCAATTTTATAAATCAATTAAAAATAAATAATATGGCATTTAATAACGTCTATCAAGGAAAGAAAGTATTGATTACAGGCAATACAGGTTTTAAAGGTTCATGGCTTTCTACATGGCTCACTATGTTGGGTGCTGAGGTTTATGGCTATTCTATCGATGTGCCTTCAGAACCTGGAATGTTCAATGTATGTAAATTGAATGATAAGATTCACCATAAGTTTGGAGATATCCGTGACAAAGAGGCAATGAACGCTTATGTGCAGGAAGTGAAGCCTGACTTCATCTTCCATTTAGCAGCTCAGGCATTAGTATTAACTTCATACAAAGATCCATTTGATACAATGACAACAAATGTGATTGGCACAACATCTGTACTCGAAGCAATCAGAAACATTGATTGGAATTGTACCTGTGTATTGATTACCTCAGACAAAGCATATAATAATGTAGAATGGATCTGGGGCTACCGTGAAACTGATGAGGTTGGTGGCAAGGATGTTTACTCAGGTTCAAAGGGTGCAGCAGAATTAGCAATCCGTTGCTATTGGTATTCTTTCATTCAGAACATGCCAAATATCAAGATGGGTGTGGCTCGCGCTGGTAATGTCATCGGTGGTGGTGATTGGGCTAAAGACCGTATCATTGTAGATTGTGTTAAGGCGTTCTCTAAGGGAGAAACTGTAGAAATCCGTTGTCCTAAGGCTACCCGTCCTTGGCAGCATGTATTGGAACCTCTGAGTGGTTATCTTACTTTGGGACAATATCTCTATGAGAATAAGTCAGAGAATGGAGAGGCTTATAATTTTGGCCCTCGTGCAGAACAGACAAAGACTGTGTTCGAGTTGACGCAGGATTTGGCAGAAGAGTGGGGATTGGATAAGGAGAAGGCCTCCAAACTTACAGGTAATGTACCGTTCAAGGAGGCTACCCTTTTGAAATTGAACTGTGATAAGGCTCTTGCTTATCTCAATTGGCATTCAACTTTACATTATGAGCAGTGTGTACATATCATTGCAGAGTGGTACAAAGCATTCTATGAGGGCAAAAACGTAGATATGTTCGATTTGACCAAGAAGCAGATTGAATATTATACTAAGGAAGCTGAAAGTCAGAACTTAAATTGGACAAAATAATATGATAGAAGGAGTAGAATTACATCCGATGAAGCACATTGCTGTTCCTAAGGGTGATATATTTCATGCCATTCATAGTACAGATGAAGGATATGTTGGTTTTGGAGAAGCTTACTTCTCTGAAATCAAACATGGCATGGTGAAAGGCTGGAAGCGCCATAATCGTATGGTGCTGAACATCGTTGTACCTGTTGGTGCTGTAAAGTTTGTTGTTTACGATGACCGTGAAGGCAGTAAGACAAAAGGACAGTTTGAAGAGATTATCCTTTCACCAAAGGATAATTACCAGCGTTTAACGGTTCAGCCAGGTCTCTGGATGGCTTTTGCAGGAGCAGGTGAGGGCACATCTATGCTGATGGATATTATACCGGAAGTTCATGATGATTCAGAGGCATCAAGGGTTGATTTGTCAGAAATTCCTTATAATTTCAACGTATGAGAATACTGATTACTGGAGCTACGGGCTTTGTGGGTCAGAACCTCATGCCGATGCTCGTAAATAAATGTCCGGAAGCGGAAATCTTAGTTCTCTGTAGAAATGTAGATAGAGCACATGCTCTTTTTCCTAATTTATCAGTCTTATTTAAAGAGGCAGAAGATTGGGATAGTGTTAAAGCTTTCAATCCTCAGATAGTATTGCATTTAGCTAGTCTTTCTACATCCCGCAATGATACAGATATTATTCAACCGCTACTGCAGTCGAATATATTATATGGTATCCAGTTGTTGGATGCATTGAAAGAATGTAAATCCTTGAAACTGTTTGTTAATACAGGAAGTTTTGCAGAATATAGATTTGGTACGGAATCAATAAATGATGCATATCTTTATACTGCAACAAAGAGTGCATTTCGTGTATTTGTAGATTATTATTCGCAACTCTGTCAATTCAAGTACATCAACGTCATTCCTTATACTATATACGGAGGAAAACCGACAGTCAAACGACTGATGGATTATATTTTGGAATCTATGGATAGTAAGGAATCTGTTGACATGACAGCTGGAGAGCAAATCCTTGATTTCACTCATGTTGATGATTTGTGTGACTTCTATGTTCATGTAGTAGAGAATGCAGAAAGAATATCTGATATAAAGAATGGTGAGTCATTTCATATCGGTACCGGAAGGGGAACTACTATCAGAGAACTTGCTTCCATGATGGAGCATGTATATGGCAAGAAATGCAATATTCATTGGGGTGGACGCCCATATCGCGACAGGGATACGATGCAAGCTGTTGCTCCGATAGCCAAGAATATATCTATGTTAGGATGGAAAGCTAAGATTTCGTTGAAGGATGGAATATTAAAAATGAAGAATCAAATCAATTATGAATAAGACAATTATATTGGGAGCAGGTATCTCAGGCTTAGGAGCAGCTTATTCTTGTAAACAGAAAGGCATACAGCCTCTTATTCTGGAAAAGGATGATACTTTTGGCGATTACTTTGCAGAACATTTCCCTATGGTTTATACCAAAAACTATTGGATGTGTGAAGCAAAGAATCTTGAGACAAAATGGGTAGGACAGCGAGTATCTCAGCCATCTGTGGAGGAAGTAATCCAAGGATCCAAGACTGCTGACACTCCAGTAACCTACTACGTCAAGGAGATGTGCTCCTCTAAGGAGGGAGGTTACAAACACTTCTTTAGCTCATTGGCAGATGGAACGGACATTCGCTATGACCAAAAAGTGGTAGCGATAGATACCACTCAGAAGAAAGTGAAGACTGAGGATGGCAATGTATACCAATATGATAAGTTGTATTCTTCAATACCATTGCCAGAATATAATCACCTCTTGCATGGTATCCAAGAGGATGTAAAGATTGCAATGAGTAAATTGAAATGTACCTCTGGTTATCATATATCTATTGCCTTAAGGACTAAGAATATTCCTCCATACTTGTGGTGGTATATCTATGATGAGGACATTCTGGCAGCAAGAGTTTATTCTCCATCATTAAAATCACCAATGAATGCTCCTGAAGGTTGTTCGTCTTTGCAAATGGAAGTATATTGTAAGGAGGGTGAATACACAGAAAAACAGCTTGTGAATGGAACTGTAGGAAAGTTGGTTGAATTAGGTATAATAAAACAGGAAGATGTACTCTTTACTCATGTCGGTTTCGAAAAGTATGCCAACGTAATCTTCGATCATAATATTTATGATAGTCGGGAGATAGTGAGAAGCTATCTTAAATCTGTAGGTATAGAGCCTTTCGGACGATTTGGAGAATGGGGATATCTTTGGAGTAACCAAAGTTTGTTAAGTGGTATGAATGTTGTGATGTAATAATTATGGGAGTTTTAGAGATTACTCGTAAAGATATAATTTGGAGTTATATTGCAAAATTTTTCCAAATTGGAGCAGGCTTTATAACACTTCCTTTGATATTGAGACTTCTTTCTTCAGAGGAAATTGGAATGAATTACTTGATGTTAACTATAAGTTCTATGGTTGCATTGCTTGATTTTGGATTTTCTCCACAGTTTGGTAGGAATTTTACCTATGTTTATAGTGGAGCGAGCAGATTGTTAAGGCAAGGAGTAGAATATAGTTCAAGTAAAGAAATAAATTATCATCTGCTTTCAGTATTATTATATACAGCAAGATATGTTTATAAAAGACTTTCTCTATTATCTTTTGTTTTGATGATAACGTTTGGAAGTTTGTACATATTTAAAGTTACCAATGGATTCCAAAATGTAAACCATGCTTTTTTAATTTGGATTTTATTTTCAATATCTACATTTTTTAATATCTATTATGCATTTTATAATAGCTTATTAACTGGTAGTGGAATGGTTGCTGAAGCTAATAAAGCGGCAATATATTCTAAACTATGCTATTTTATTTTATGTATATTGTTGCTGTTGTTAAATTGGGGCTTGTTCGCAGTAGTAGTAGCTAATTTTATTTCGCCTTTTGTGCAAAGAGCAATTTGTTATAAAGTGTATTTTACTAAAGATTTAAAAAGAAAGCTAGACAATGATATTTCAAAAGCTGAAATAAAAGAAACTTTTTCAATAATTTGGTTCAATGCAAAAAGATTAGGTGTTAATTTTATTGGGGCTTATATAATAAATAAAAGTAGTATGTTTATAGTAGGCTTTTATTTACCTTTAACAATTGTTGGTTCATATGGAGTAATGATACAGATATTAACAATACTGTCTAGTATTGCTCAAACTTTATTTTTAACTTATCAACCCAAATTTTCTAATTGTAGAGTTTCTGGAGATTTATACACCTTTAAAAAAACAATGTCTCAGACTCTCCTTTTCTATTGGGTAGTGATGATTGTAGGTGGATTACTATTGTTTTATTGTGCTCCTTCTATTTTAGGCTTGATACATTCTAAAACAACATTGCCAGAAAGTTCTGTTGTTTTATTGTATACAATAACAATTATTTTAGAGGGTAATCATTCTATGTTTGCAACGTTAATAGTAACCAAAAATGAGGTGCCATTTGTGAAACCGTCAATTGTTTCAGGGGGAATTATAATATTACTTACGGTTTTATGCTTACAATATACTCATTGGGACTTAATTGGAGTAGTTGCAATACAATTTCTTGTCCAATTGGCATATAATAATTGGAAGTGGCCAGTTGTTGTGTTGAAAGAGCTAAATTTTTCAGCTAAAGAATTCTTTGATTTAGCATTAGTTGAATTTAATAATAAAAAAATGATAAATGTAAATAGATTTTTGTCTTTAAATGACAATTTGAGTATCAATTCAGATGTTGAGTCTGTGCTTATAAAAAACTCTGATTTAGAACGAACTCCGAAAGTCAGTATTCTGATTCCTACGTATAATCGAGTAGAAACCTTAAAACAGACTTTACAGAGTTGCCTTAATCAGCAAAATTTCAGCGATTTTAATATCATTATATGTGATAATAATCCAGAAAGAGATGATTTAACAGAGAAATATTTATCTACAATTTCATCCCCACTTGTAAAATACTATAAAAATAAGAAGAATTTAGGAATGGTTGGAAATTTGAATAGACTCATAAAGCTAAGTGAAGGAGAATATTCGCTGATGATTCATGATGATGATATTTTATTTCCACATTTTTTGTCAATTGCATTTAGTTGTGTTCAACAGTATCCTCATATAGATATTCTCTATCCATCTAAGTGTCAATGGAAGGAAAGTTCTTCTTCAACACCTCCATCGGAAGAATTGAGTACAGAATGCTTTATACGTAAAATGTGTCTTGATGACTTTGTTGTTGGAAATAACTATCCACCTACGGGAGTTTTTTTAAAAACACATTCTTTGATACGTATAGGTGGATATGATTACGAATCATATCCGTCTATGGATTATTATTTTAATATAAGAGCTGTTATGCAATTAAATGTGTTTACTTTATCATTGCCATTGTTTGTTTATCGTTGGGGAATTAATGAAACATTAAGAAAGGAAACTCAATTAAACTTTATGAAGGTAGATGTTCCATTGCAGCAATGGATTTGTAGCAAGATTCCAATTTTTCAGCCTTTAAAAGGATTAGTTTATATTAATTATTCTATTTTGAGAAAGAAAATGTTAGAATCTACTTGTGGCTTGCAGGTTATTAATGAAGCTTCTAAACTTATCAAAACGAATATAACTATTTTTGATAAAATAAAGTGGAAGTTGTTTTGTTGTTTTTTAAAATATTATAACAAATTTAAAATACATACAAGATCTTCAATTTTTAAAATACAGCAGTAAATAATTTTGTTATGCTAATGATTATTGTTATCGCCTTTTTACTTCTTTTTTTATATGATAAGAAATTGGCGTTTAATATTTTTGTTTTTTACTCGATATTTGATCCTGGATTCCCTATAGTTAGAGGTTTCGTAAATTTTATCTTATCAGATTTGATATTATGTATCTTTTTAATAGATATGATTAAGGATAAATATTTAATATCTAATTTTAAGCAATATATACCCAAATTCTTGATAGTATTCTTTCTGGGTTATCATCTGTTGACATGTTTAATGCAGGAACCAAGTCATATTATGTATTATATTTTGGTTGTTGTAAGAGCGTTAGGTGTTTTTTTAGTCTTTATTAATTATGTGAAGACTGAGCAACAATTATTAAATTTTGCGAAAGTCTTAATTGGTGCTATTATACTGCAATTTTCTTACTCTTTAATAGAAGCAGTTCTTACCATTAATCCTATTGCAGATTACTTTGATAAGATAACAGGTTCTGCATTTTCAGAATTATCGGATATTCGATATGGATTGAATCGAGCTCAGGCTTCTTTAAGACATGCAACAACTAATTCTTATGTAGCATTAATTTTTATGTCGATTCTTTCGATTTTATTTAATTTGGGATTAGGTAATAAGAAAAAATATACAGTATTGGCATATTGTTGTTTAGGAACAATATTTTTAACAGGTGTAAGGTCAACTATTATTTCGGGTTTGATTGTTTTAATCTCATTTATAAATTTGAGAAAAATTAGAAAAATATTTCCTGTTTTAATAGTTGGATGTGTTGTTTTATATTTTATCCCTCAGGATTATTTAACTGAAATTTATGAGTCTTATACAGATACGGAAAGTGTAAGTGGTAGCAGTACTGATATGCGTTTGCTGCAATTTCTCAAATCGTTTTCTATTATGCAGCAGTCGATAGTTTGGGGATTAGGCGCAAATTCTTTTTCTTTATACAAAGACTTTATTTTTGGTGCAGAATCTGTTTGGTTTCAGTTGATGATAGATTTTGGGACAATGGGCGTTTTATTTTATTTTTGTTTAATTATAAGGTGTTTAAAAGAAGGTATATTGTTATTTAAGCAAACGCATGAAATTTATCTTTTATTGATATTTATTGCTCTATTTATTACTAATAGTATGACAAGTTTACCGGGGTATAACCCTACAACATATTCTGTAGGAGTATTGTTTTTAATATCTGTAATTTATAAAAAAGCTAAAAAATATAAGCAATGAAAAAATTAAGTATTATAATTCCTGTATATAATGTTGAAAAATATGTTGCGAAATGTTTGAATAGCATTTTTGAGCAGTTTGACGATAATTATGTAGAGATAGTCATTGTTAATGATGGCAGTACCGATAATTCAAATAAAATAGTACAAGAAACTATAGAAGGGAAAAATGGTATCACTTATGTTCTTCAGGAAAATCAAGGCTTAAGTGTGGCAAGAAATGTTGGTTTGAAATATTCAAGAGGAACATATGTTTGGTTTATAGATAGTGATGATTATTTATCAAAGGGTGCCATTAGTAAAGTTTTGTCAATTATAGATAATAAAGATGCTGATGTATATGCTTTTCTGTTAAATTCTGTGGATGAAAAAACAGGAAAAAAAAGTTTGTTAGATTCAACTCATTTAATATCTAAAAAATATAGTGGTCTAGAGTACTTTTATCAAGGTGGATTTACATCTGCTGTAACTAGATTTGTTATAAAAAAAGAAATTCTGATAATAAATGATTTGAGATTTAAATCTGGAATTTATCATGAGGATAATGAATTTATACCGCGGCTTTATTATTATGCTTCTTCTGTTATGCATTTTAATTTTGCTTTGTATAACTATCTCCTTCGCGACTCTGGAAGTATAACTGCAAGTTTTAAAATTAAGCGTTGCGTTGATCTTTTGGAAATCGCTAATATAATGATTGATTTTTCTCAAAAGAATATGGAGAAAAAATATCATAATGTTTATCTTTCTTATGCATTAAATCAAATAAATTATGCTTTGGATGTCTTATCCAAGGGTTCTAAAAAGCACAAGAATGAGTTCCTACAGATTTATTCACATTATATCAGAAAGCAAAATATTCGGTTGTTCCTATTTAATAGAGGTGGTTACAAAAAAGTAATTTGGTCTATTATTGCTATAATTAGTCCTAGTTTATATTTAAAATTGAAAAGTCTATGAGTATTTATATTTATCCAACATATAATCCTGTACGTGACAAGTCTGGAAATTTATATATTAAATATTTTCATGACGCATTCAAAGATCAAGGATATGTGATTTCTAATAATATTGGGCGAGCTGGTATAATTAGCATTTTTGCTAATCTGAGTTCTTCTATCTTCATAATTAATTGGGTAGATTTAATACCTAATAAGAGATTTGGAAAAATTCAGTTTGTTGTGTTTGTTGTGGGATTATGTCTTTTGAAAATGTTAAATAAAGATGTCGTATGGGTTTTACATAATAAAAGAGCTCATAAAGGAAAATCTATGTTAGTTTCATGTGGCATGTCCTTGATGGCAAAGTTATCTACAGTAGTAATAACTCATTCTCTTGAGGGGGTTTCATTTTTTGATTTAACTTATCCAAAATATAGTGGCAAATGTCATTATATTCCTCATCCAGTTTATACGAATTTAATATATCCTTTTAAGAAGGAGAAGTGGGATTATATAATATGGGGAGGAATTAATGAAAGAAAAAAGGTTGCAGATTTTTTAGAGTTTATCTCTAATCGAGAGTTTTATGAATCAAAAAAAATTTTGATTTGTGGTAGATGTAACGATTCTGAATATACGAAACGAATAGAGTCTGCATGTTCTGCTAATATTGTATTTGAAAATCGTTTTTTGTCTGATGAAGAATTGAAAGAACGTATTTCACAGAGCCGATGTGTTTTATTTACTTATTCTCCCGATTCTGTATTGAGTTCGGGTGCATTAATATATACATTGAATTTTTGTAAACCTATTATTGGTCCTAGAGTTGGAAGTTTTGAGGATTTGACAGATATTGTTTCTTGTTATAATACATTTGAGGACATTGAAAAAATCCCTCTTAAAGAAAATATGCACGCTTGTTCATCATATATTTCATCTAATACCTGGTTAGATTTTCCAAATAAAGTTATGTCATTGATTAAAAATACATGAAATGAAAATTTTAATAATAAAAGATGGGCCGGGTGAAATTAAGGCTCAACATATGACCTATAATATTCAAGAGATAGGGCTAGCTATTGCTTTGAATAAAAATGGTCATGAGTGTGATGTAATGAGTATTTCTGATAATAATCAATTCTCGAAAAATGAAGTCTGTATTGATAATCAGAAGATAACAATTTATAGTGTCAAGGCATTTGTCGCTTTAAAGAATGGATGGCTTAAAGATATAGAGGATATTCTTGATAGATATGACATTCTTCAAGTGTGTGAATATAACCAAATCTATACATGGCATCTTGCCAAAAAGTATCAGCACAAGATGGTATGTTACCATGGCCCATATTATTGTGATTTCAACCATAACTATAATAAGATGGCCAAAGTGTTTGATATGTTCTTTGTTAATAGATACAGAAAACTGAATACTTGTTTTATTACAAAAAGTGGTTTGGCTAAAGAGTATCTTAAATCAAAGGGTTTGGGCAATGTACATTCTGTTGGCGTGGGATTGGGTACATCTTTCTTGCATAATATCACCAATGAAGAACTTCCTGAATTGGCTCCGATTAAAGAGATGAATTGCCTTAAACTATTGTATGTAGGTGTAATAGAACCAAGGCGTAATTCTCTATTTATGCTTGATATATTGAATGAGTTGAAGATAAAAGGTGTAAACTTTAAACTCATTATGATAGGTCGATATAAAAATGAGGCATATAAAAATGTTTTCAATGCAAGAGTTCATGAACTTGGGCTTTTTGATTATATCTATTATATACCTAGAGTTGAGCAAAAGTTTTTGAGCAAGGTTTATGCTAATACTGATATATTCCTTCTGCCTACAATTTATGATATATATGGTATGGTACTTCTGGAGTCAATGTATTTTGGAATGCCTACTATTACTAGTATAAATGGAGGCTCTGACATGATGATCGAAGATGGAATCAATGGATTTATTATCCCTAAATTTGAAGCAAAAGTTTGGGCAGAAAAAGTTATTGAGCTTTCTAATGACAAAGCTTATTGCAAAAAAATAGGGGATGCCGCACATAAAACTATTGTAGAAAAGTTTACGTGGGATAAATTGGCAACACAATTCATAAACATATTCGAACAAAAACTTAAGGAGGAATAAAATGAAATCATTTGCATTGTTTAAGGAATATGTTATTGCTGATTTTCAGAGATATGAACCTCGCCCTTTCTTTCCTTATTTTTTCTTTCGCATGATAGTCTATCCTTATTTTCGACTGCTTGTAGTCTATCGTTTTTTGACATGCTTCGGTAGATGTGGGGGGGGCATGTTGTGGTGGCCTTTAATGATATATTATGCTTATATACAAAGGTGATATCTTGTAGAATTACCATTAGGCGTGAAGATAGGAAAAGGATGTATGTTAAATCATTATGGTCCTAGGACTTTTAACCCAGGAACAATAATTGGAGAAAACGTTACTATCTTTCCGTCAGTTCTGATAGGGTCTGTTCGAGGGAAAACTGGAGTTTCTGTCCCTCGAATAGGTGATAATGTCTTTTTAGGAGCTGGATGTAAAATCCTTGGTGGCGTACATGTCGGGAGTTATTCATTTATATGCCCCAATTCAGTTGTTGTGAAAGATGTCCCTGACGGAGATGTTGTTAGTGGTATTCCTGCAAAGCGATTGAATGGTTGCGGTAAGAAAAATGTAGAATTGTATTTATAATAAGTCATATTACAAGCATTTTGTAATAGTTGACTATTCCCTCGTTATTAAAGAGATTCCTGATTGCTTGGTGACAGCAAATTTACCTGCAATGGTCATTAACATATATGACTTTATGAAGGAAGAATGGATGAAAATGAAGTATTTATTCTGGTTAAATATTTTAGAATTATGGCTAATTGGACAATTGAAGAAAGAAGAATGATTTGGAACAAAGGACAAATTATTCCTGGCAAAGATCCTGCTATGTGGCGTAAGGATCAGTGTGGTGCAATTATCGAGTGGGATAAGTATGGAGACAGGTCTTCTAGATACAATAGTGGTTGGGAGATAGACCTTATAAAACCAGATTCGGATGGCAGTCCTGATACAATAAGTAATTCAAGACCATTACAATGGTATAATAACGCTAGTAGACAGAATGGTAAATTGATTTGTCAAGTAACAACTAAGGAGAAGTAAATTATGAAGATAGTATCATTGTTTAATAATAAAGGTGGCGTAGGAAAAACTACGCTCGCTTTTCATCTTTCTTGGATTTTATCTGAGATGGGAAAGAAAGTCCTCATTATTGATTTGGATCCTCAATGTAATCTTACCATATGTGGCATCAATGAAGACATTCTTGAGAATATTTGGAAGGAAGAGGATTCTTTTATAGATGATTATGAAAAGGCCTTGCGTGAAAAGTCAGAGCAAGAACTGAAAGATATTAATAGTAAACCACGAAGTATTCATTATCTTCTTAAGCCTACAGAGGATGGTTTGGATGATTTGAAAGATGAAGAGTTACCACCAGCGATAAAGCTTAATGGTAATTTAGGTCTTATTCCTGGGAGATTGACTATAAACAGGTACGAAAATGTTATATCCGAACGGTGGAGTCAAGCTTATCAGGGAGTACCTCTGTCTATCAGAACTATAACAAGAATTCGAGCTATAGCTGAGGCGTATGCTCAGAGGGACGGCTATGATTTTGTGTTGATTGATACCTCTCCAAGTCTTGGTGCATTAAATAAGGTTATTATTTCTACAGTGGATGGATTTATAGTGCCTTGTCTTCCTGATATGTTTTCTCTTTATGGAATTCGAAATATTGGTAATTCTTTGAAGCAATGGAAAAAAGAATTTGATACTATTTTTGAATTGATTTCTGAAGAAAAGCGAAAGAGATTTCCACGCAATTTCGTTCGTTTCTTGGGATATACAATATATAATGCAAAAAAGTATTCAAAACAATCTAATCCTTGGGATTTGGCACAAGCACATTACAACTATGCTCAGCAGATTCCTGGTATAATAGAACAATATATAGTACCTGAAGTTCGTCAGCATCTTTCTCATGAGATGGTTCATAATCCTATCGGTGGAATAGCTGTGATGCATACTCATAACACTTTACCTAATATGAGTCAAAAATATAAACTCCCTATATGGAAAGTGCCCGATTGTCCTATTCTGTCAAAGGAAGATCGGGGTACAATTGCACCAAATGCAAAAAGTGTATATTACCCTTCAAATGATAAATATAAGTCTTTTGCAGAGGCTGTTTTGGAAAGAATTGCAACTTTAGATGAATAGAATATGGCCGATATTGATGCTTTGATAGAGTTGTATAAGGAAGATAAGTATAAGTATGAGAGGTTTCTTGATGGTGTCCGCTCTTTCTTCCTGCATGAGCCATCGTTGAATCAACCACCTCTACCTATTATTCATTCTCTGAAATGGAGATTGAAAGATCCAGAACATTTGAGGGATAAACTTCAGCGTAAGTTGGAGAGAGGGGATGAGATTAATGAGCAAAACCTGTTTGAGAAAATCACAGATTTTGCTGGTATTCGAGTTCTTCATCTATATCAAAATCAGTTTGTCAAAATTCATGCTGCCATTATGAAGTTTGTAGTTGAGGGAGAATGGAAATTAGTTGAACCTCCTGTAGCTAATACCTGGGATCCAGAATCGAAGAAATTCTTTGAGAATTTAGGCTTGAAATGCGATGTCCGTGATACTTATTATACTAGTATTCATTATGTTGTAAAACCAAATAATGAGCGGAATCATGTATGTTGTGAGATTCAAGTTCGAACCTTGTTTGAGGAGATTTGGGGTGAGATAGCTCATAGCATCAATTATCCTCATCCTACAGAGAGTGTTGCATGTAAGGAGCAACTGAAGGTCCTAGCCAAATTCATATCGACAGGCACGAGGCTAGCAGATTCTATCTTTAAGTCATTGGAGGAATATAAAGGAAAACTGAATGAGAAAAATGATTGAAGCTTCCCCTTTGTGGGAAGCAAAATAAGTTCTTGGACAAAATGAAGATTTTATTAGCAAATAAGTTTTATTACCGCCGTGGCGGTGATTGTATC
>ERZ1026874.428-NODE-428-length-26609-cov-10.505272_pt1 | contig 26609 bp, 26 predicted proteins | sample MGYA00380167_ERZ1026874 | MGnify/ENA primary metagenome ERZ1026874 (study PRJEB33269, sample SAMEA4719803) | human gut metagenome | biome: human-associated habitat; feature: organic feature; material: feces | place: Cameroon | collected 2013-10 ...
AGCAGGGTTTACATAGCCGCAAAGTCGCCAGTGCGCTGGTGAGCTCTTACCTCGCCTTTCCATCCTTACCGTGCAAAGCACGGCGGTTTCTTTCTGTTGCACTATCCCTGGGGTCGCCCCCGGCTGCCGTTAGCAGTTGCTATGCCTCTGTGAAGCCCGGACTTTCCTCAGGCAGTTCTTGCGAACTGTCCCGCCGCCGTATGTTCCACTCGTTTCTGGGATATTATAGCATATTTCACAGCAAATGGCAAGATTTTTTATAATATCAGCTGTAAAAGCAGCAATAAAACCACCCCGGGCACGCCCAGCACAGCCGCCACAAAGGCCGTAAAGCGGTTCAGCGGCAGTGCAATGCCGCTGACAGGTTCCAGCAGCGCTATCACAGCCAGCACCCCCAGCCCGCAGACGGCCCCGGCCAGCACAGCCAGTACCGGGTGCCGTTGGCGGGCGGCGCACCGCAAAACCAGCAGCAGGCATACCGCGCCGACCGCCCAGGGCCACAAAGTGTCTGTCAGCGGCACGGGGCATCCGCCTCCCGCAATAAGCGCAGCAGTACACGGCTGCGGCATCGGAGGGCCGCATGCTGGTAGGTTAGCTGCTCAATTACAAAAGGGTCCAGCGCTTCTTGAAAGGCTTTCTCGTTAGCACGCAGGGCTCGCGTAGCTGCGTCCAGCTCGGCCATCAGGGCGCGGCGCTCTTTTTGGCATTTCTTTTCCTGCCGGGTCAGGTGCTTCACGGTAAGGCCCCCTTTACAACAGGATGCAGATCAGGCCGTCGCAGCCCTCGTTGATAATGCGTTCCAGCGTAGATTGCAGGCGGTTGCGGGCCTCCTGAGGCATATGCAGCAGCTTGGCCTGCACTCCCTCGCTGACCAATTCGTTCAGACTTTTGCCAAAGATGTTAGTGTTCCACAGTTTGCCGGGGTCGGTCTCGAAATCTGCCAGCAGGCTCTTGATGAGTTCTTCCCCCTGCTGCTCACTGCCCACCGTGGGGGAAAGTTCAGTGTGGATGTTGGCCCGCATAATGTGCAAACTGGGTGCGCTGGCGGAGAGCCGCACGCCGTACTGCCCGCCCTGGCGCACGATCTCCGGCTCTTCCAGCGTCAGCTCTTCGATACCCGGCATCACAATGCCGTAGCCGGTGGCTTCAACCTGGTCAAGGGCCGATTTGATCTTATCGTAGGCGCGCTTTGCCTTAGCCAGGCTGACCACACAGGGCAGCAGGCTGGCTTCATCCACGATGGAAAGCCCGGTCTGCTCACCCAAAATTTTGTAAAAAATATCAGGCGCAATCATTGCCGTAATGTGGACCGAACCGCTGGCAAGGTCTATGCCGGTCAGTATAGTTTTTGTGATGTACTCACATTCCAACGGCAGATTTTTGCCTGCAATATCGGCCATTTTGTGCACAGAGCCGGCAAATTTCAGCATGGCAGTGTATACGGCGCTTTGCAGCCAATGGCCGGGTTCCAGCATCATGACCCAGCTGGGCATCTGCACGGCGATTTCTCGAATCGGGAACTCATACAAAAGCCGCTGCAAAATGCCGTCCAGCGCTTCGGCAGTCATTGCTACGCAATTGATGGGCACGACCGCCCGCTGGTAGGTATCCTGCAATTGGGCGGCCAGCTGGTGGGCGGCATCACTGTCCGGGTCAGTACAGTTCAGCAAAATGACGTAGGGCTTACCGATGGCCTCCAGTTCGGCGATGATGCGGCGCTCGGCCTCGCGGTAGTTTTCCCGCGGCAGGTCGGCCACGCTGCCGTCGGTGGTGACAACGACGCCCACGGTTGCATGCTCACGGATAACGCGTCGTGTGCCGGTCTCGGCCGCCAGGTCAAAGGGCACCTCGTGGTCAAACCAAGGGCTTTTCACCAGGCGCGGGGCGTCCTGCTCCTCATGGCCGAGGGCACCGTCCACCATGTAGCCCACGCAGTCGATAAGCCGCGCCCGGAAGCTGCCGCCGCCGGAAAGCTCGATATTGACCGCCTTCTCCGGGATGAACTTCGGCTCGGTGGTCATGATGGTGCGGCCTGCGGCGCTTTGGGGCAGTTCATCGTTGGCGCGGGCACGCTGGGCTTCGTTTTGGATATGCGGCAGCAAAAGCAGCTCGGAAAAGCGCTTGATAAAGGTGCTTTTGCCTGTGCGCACCGGCCCCACCACGCCAATATAAATATCGCCGCCGGTCCGGCGCGCAATATTCTGGTAGATTTGTTCTTGCGTCACGGTGTTTCCTCCTTTACAAAGCGGCGGGAATCAGCAGGCAGGTGCTCTCGGTGGTCAGGTCCTGGGGTGCGGCACCGCCGGTCTCCAAGTGGTTGGCGGCGGCCAAGTCTTTGGCGCGGGCGTGGTAGCGCTTGGCAATATCAAAGATGCGCTCCCCTTCCTGCGCATAGTACAGGTACAGCGCCGGGCCGTCTGTGCCATCGGTAAATTCTTCTCCCAGATCCACCTCACTTAAAGCCTGCTGGGCCTGGGCCTGCAGCATGGAGCCGGTTATGCTCAGCTCAATTTCTACGCGCAGCCGCGTGCCGCTTTTGCCGCTGGTCAGGCGGGTCACATCGGCATGCAGGCAGGGGTAAGCATCGCCGGGACTTCCCTGCCAGCTGCCTTCCGGCTGCCAGGTAAAAGCTTTATCGTAACAGGTCAGTTCGCCGCGGCTGTCGGCACACAACACATGGGCCGTGCCTTTGCCCTGCAGTTTCCAGCGGGTCTCTCCTGCTTTTTCTTTGCTGGCTGCTTCCTCAGGAATCTGCACCGGCGCTTCCAGCGTGACAAAGCAGCCGCGCACTTCGGCGTCGGGCGTGGGCAGGTCATCCTCGACGGTCACGGTCAGATGGCCGTTCAGGTCGGCGGTCCTTTGCAGCAGCTTGCAGACGGTCTGCACGGTCTGCGCCTGGCAAAGGGTCGAGTAGGCGTCCGCCACCACGGTGTGGGCAGCGAGCCGCCATAGTTCCAGGTGCAGTTTCCATGTAACCGATAGGCTTGCATCCGCCGCACCATCCTCTGTGCGCAGGGTGCAGTGCAGCAGTTCGCCCCAGGCGATGCACTGATCACTCTCGGCCGCACCGGGAAGATCGACGGTCTGTTGAACCGTCATCTCTTTGGTGCGAACATCCAGCACTTCGCTTTCCGGCGGCTGGCAGCAAACTTGTACCTGCAAAATGCCCTGGCAGCTGGCCTGCCCGGTCTGCATGGTCAGGCTGGTCAGGGTAAAGCTGCCGCCGATATCCAGGATGGACTCCCCTGTGCCCGGCAGCGGCAAGTTGATCTCACTGGTCAGGGTCTTTTCCTCGGCGGCCACGCGGGTCAGGCCGGATAGCTCTTGTGTGCGCTGCTCAATGCCGCAATCGGCCAGCGAGGTCAGCAGCTCGCAATTTCTGACCATCAGCGCCGCGGCGCACAGGATGTACGCCCCGCGCAGGTCGATGCGGTGCTCACTGACGGCGCGGCAGTTGCAGTATTCCTGCTCGCCCCAGACCTGGGCCGGGCCTTCGGCAAAGGCAGCGTCCGGGAGCTCGACCGATTTTTCAAAGGCAAATTTCTGCTCGGTGCGGTACAGGCGGCAGCCGGGCTCATCGCTTTGATAATACACGGTGCAGCGCAGATACCCCTCGCAGTGCCAGCGCCCGCCAGCTACCCGGTTTTGCAGCACCACCGGCTGCATCAGGCATTTGACGATCTTAAAAACAGCCGGCTGATAATCCGGAATCAAAATTTCCGTTTCCACCGGCAGTTCCTGCCGTGTCTCCCACCGCCCGCCGTATGCTGCAAGGGTGTCCTTAAACACCTTCAGTTCCATGCTGGTTACCCCTTTCCGTTTGGTATTCTTGTGCATGTATATGCGGCAGGGTAAAAAAATAGCCCCTGCTCAATGGGCAGAGGCATAGGATATTTTACACTTTGAAAGCTGCGCGGAGCAGCCAGCGCAGCGCGCGGGGACAACGTACCACCACTACATGCACGGCTTACACCTCCCTTCCCTGGGATTTACTGTGTAAACCATACTATGGCAGCGGTGCGGGGTGTGTGCCTTTAATCGGCGCGGGTCAGTACAACAATGCCATGGCCTGCCTGGCAACGCAGGGTAACGGTGGGTTCTACAAACTCGTTGCTGACACCAAGAGGAAAATCCGGCATGAGTTCTGCACCGTGCAGGGGGTAATACGCCCCCTCAATGTCCACGCCGGTCAGCTTGCCATCCCACGGGAACACCGAGAGATACTGCCATTCGCCGCGCTGCAAGGTAAGGTCTTTGCCAGGGACAAGATAATGGATCTCGCTGGCGGTATCTGCCAGCACTACGTCCACGCCATGCTCAGCTAAAAACAAGCCCGTGGAAAGGTTGGCAATCGTATGCTCCAGCCGGGCACCGCCCAAGGCACCCAGCATGGTGACCTGGGTATAGCCGTTTTCCAGCAGCCATTTGGCGGCGTAGTGGGTGTCGGTGTCATCTTTGACGTGTGGCAGCACAATGGTATCGCCGTCGGTATCAGGCTGCGGGGCAGAATCAAAATCCCCCACGATCAGATCCGGGTGCACACCCAGGCGATCGGCATTGCGGTAGCCGGCATCGCAGGCTACTACAAAGCTGCCGGGGCGGCAGTAGCGCTTCATAGCTGCATCGACCGGCACGGCCGAAAGCAGGATCGCGTGTTTCATTATTTTTCCCATTCTTTCCTGGCGCTGGCTTCCTCGTACATAGCAAGGTAGCTGGCATAGCGCGTTTTGCTGATTTTACCTTCCTCAACTGCCTGTCGCACCGCGCAGTCGGTCTCGGCACGGTGCGAGCAGCCGGTGAAGCGGCACTGCCCAAAGTAAGGCTCAAACTCCGGAAAGGTGTGCTGGATGTCCTCTTTGGGGATGCGGCAGAGCTTCTGGGTTTCCAGGCTGGCAAAGCCCGGCGTGTCAGCCAAACGGCCGCCGCAAATCTCGAAAATTTCCACCTCGCGGGTGGTATGGCGGCCGCGGCCCAGCTTTTGGCTGATGGAGCCGGTCTCCCGCTGCAATTCAGGCGCCAAAGCGTTCAGCAGCGTAGACTTCCCCACGCCAGAGTTGCCGCAGAAAGCGCAGAGATGATCTTTGATCTGCGCCTTGATCTCGTCAAGGCCCTCGCCGGTCTCGTAGTTCAGCTGCACCAGCGGGATGCCACTGGTTTTGTAGGCCTGCACCAGCGTATCCGCCGCGCCAAGGTCAGCCTTGGTCACGACCAGAATCGGCTGTACATCTTTATAAATGGCCGCTGCCGCCAGCTGGTCCAGCACCAGGGTGCTGGGCACAGGCTGTACGGTGCTTGCCACAATGAACAGCACGTCCAAGTTGGCAATGGGTGGGCGCACAAACACATTTTTGCGGGGCAGAATCTCATCGATGACTGTGCCGTCCGGGGAAAGCTCCACCCAATCGCCTGCCACCGGCTTGATGCCGCTTTTGCGGAAGATGCCGCGGGCCTTACATTCTTTGATGCCGTCCGGCGTTTTTACGTAGTAAAAGCCGCCGATGCCTTTTGTGATATAGTTCATAGCGTTCCCCATCAAAGCGGGTTGCCCTGAGAGTCGCACTGCTGGCCGTTTTCGTTCCACATCGTACCGTCGGTCAGCTGGTGGATCTGGTGGCTGCCGTCGGCGCTGGGCCACCAGCTTTCCTCAACCACGATATTGCCGTTTTCATCTTCACTGACGTTATCGGTAGGCGTTTCGACGACTTCGGGCACACCGGTAGAGACTACCAGCGTGATGGCCGAGGTAATGCGGGCCTCGGAACCGGCGGCGGGGCTCTGGCTCAGGACGGTACCGGCGGGCTGCTCGCTGGCCTGCTCGATCACACGGACCGAGAACTTGCCCTTGATCTCGTTGCGGGCATCATCGATCATACGGCCGGTCAGGCTGGGCACAGGCTGGGTCTTGTCCTTGTCCTGGCGGCTGACGTAGACGATGACCATCGAGTCACCGGTGACGGTCTCACCGGCAGCAGGCTGGGTGTAGATGACCGCGCCGGGGGCGACGGTGGCGTCTACCATCGGCTTTTTGGTTACGCGCAGGCCCATGTCTTTCAGGGTCTGCTCGGCATCCTCAGCCACCATGTTTTTCGTCTCGGGGATCGTGATATACTGGGTGCCCAGGCTCACGGTCAAGGTGATCTTCTGGCCCTCTTTCACGGTACGGCCGGCCTTGGGGTTCTGCTTGACGATAGTGCCGGCGGGCTCGTCGGAATATTCTTCCTCTTTCTGCAATTTCAGCAGAGAGTTATACTCCGAAGCGCGGAACTCATCCTCGGTCATGCCGATGAAGCTGATGAGGGTGACGTCGTTGCGGTTGGAGAAAAGCAGGTTGCTGGAGTTGGTGAAGATCAAATAGATCAGGATGGCGGCACCGATAACAAAGGCGACCGCCATGCCAAAGAAGATGGGCAGCAGAGAGAAAGGTTTCTGACCCTTTTTCTTCTTGTTCTTTTTGCCGCGGCCGGGGTTCTGGGTGCCCACACGGCGGGCTTCGCCGGTGCGGATGTTGCTGCCGGACTTAGCCGCAGCCTTGGCCCCAGCTGCCGATTTTGCGACGGGTTTTGAACTGTTTACCACGCGGTTGATATTCCTTTCCGGGTTGTCCTGGGCGTTGCGGTACTCATACGCAAAGCGGGCCGAGGGGTTGCGCTTGAAAGCCTCGATGGCTTCCAGCATTTCCTGGGCGCTCTGGTAACGGTTGGCCGGGTCCTTTTCCATGGCCTTCTCGGTGATCTGGCACAGGGCTTCGGGCACGTTGGGGGCTACCTGCGCCAGCGGCTTTGCCTTATCGGAGATCTGCATGATGGCGATGGACACAGCGCCGTCACCGTCAAAAGGCAGCTTGCCGGAGAGCATCTCGTATAGCATAACGCCCACTGAGTAAATGTCGGTACGGGCGTCGGTCTTATCGCCCTTGGCCTGCTCGGGGCTGATATAATGCACCGAGCCAATGGCCTTATCGCTGACGGTCTGGCTCTGCGCACGGGAGAAGCGCGCAATGCCGAAGTCCATCATTTTAATCGATCCGTCTGCCAGCAGCATGATGTTCTGCGGCTTTACATCGCGGTGAATGATGCCCTTGGAGTGGGCGTGCTGCAAAGCGCTGAGCACCTGGGTGGCAAAGTGTACAGTCTCTTTCCAGGTCAGGGCGCCGCCGCGCTGCTTAAGGTACTCCTTCAGCGTGATGCCGTCCACATACTCCATCACGATGTACTGCAAACGGTCGGTTACGGAGACATCGTAGACTTTTACGATGTTGGGGTGATTCAAGATGGAAATAGCCTTGGACTCGTTTTTGAAGCGGCGGACCAGCTCCTCGTTATCCAGAAATTCCTCTTTCAATACCTTAACGGCGATGGCATTGCCGGTCTTGGTATCGGTGCCGCGGTAGACGTTGGCCATGCCGCCCATGCCGACCAGACTTTCGATCTGATACCGTCCGTCCAGCCGTTTTCCAATGAGATTATCCATGATTGACCTCCGTAATTTCCACGCCCATCAGCAGCACGGTGATGTTATCCTGCCCACCGGCCTGCAAAGCTCTATCTACTAAGATGCTGGGGGCCTCAAAGAACGGAACCTCCCGCAGCACCAGTGCAATCTCTTCATCCGAGATCATGTTGGTCAGGCCATCACTGCACAGCAGCAAAATGTCGCCGACTTCGATCTCGCAGCGGTTATATTCCGGCACGATATTGGCCGAAACGCCCAACGCCCGGGTGATCAGGTTCTTTTTGGGGTGCTGGGCCGCCTGCTCCCGAGTGATCTTGCCGCTGTCCACCAACTGCTGGACCATTGAGTGGTCCCGCGTGATCTGACGCATCTCGCCCTCGTGGAAAAGATACGCGCGGGAGTCGCCCGCATGGACCACATGCGCCAGCCCCCCGCCGGCATACGCACAAACGCCGGTCGTACCCATGCCCATCATCTCAGGGTCCGAGGTGGCTTTTTCATACACGGCGCGGTTGGTAATATCAAAACCGCGCATGATAAAGCTTTTTTCGCCGCCCGGCTGCAGGGAGCGCATCTGACGGGCAAAATACTGCTGCATCGTATCGGTGGCAATGTGCGCGGCGATACGCCCGCCATTAACGCCACCCATACCGTCGCAGACAATGCCCCAGGCGGTACCGCCCGGCAACTGCTGCGCGCAGTAGTTATCCTGGTTTTCCTGGCGGCAGCTGCCGATGTCAGTAATTGCGGCAATCTTCATTCAGGTTGGTTCCTTTCCGTAGTTTTCAGCAATTTTCGGCTTGCTGGGCATCCTCGCGGCGCAGCTGGCCGCAGGCGGCACTGATGTCCGTGCCCAAGCGGCGGCGCACCGTGGCGTTCACGCCCAGGCTTTCCAGCTTTTGCTGGAAGCGGTGCACGTTGGCGTCGTCCGTAGCGGAGTATGGGCTGCCGTCCACGGGGTTGATGGGGATCAGGTTCACATGGGCGCCCATGCCTTTAATAAGGTTGGCCAGCTTTTGGGCCATCTCATCGCTGTCGTTGACGCCGCGCACCATCGAATACTCAAAGCTGATGCGGCGGCCGGTCTCCTTCTGGTAGCGGCGGCAGGCCGGGATCAGCTGCTCCAGCGGGAACGCATCGTTGACGGGCATCATGCCGGAGCGGGTCACGTTATCCGGCGCATGCAGCGAGACCGAAAGCGTCAGCTGCAAATGGCGCTTGGCCAGCTCGTCGATCTTAGGCACCAGGCCGCAGGTGGACAGGCTGATGTTGCGCATGCCGATGTTGACACCCTCCGGGCAGGAGATGATCTCCAAAAAGTCCATCACATTGTTAAAATTGTGCAGCGGCTCACCGATGCCCATTAAAACGATGTGGGAGACCCGCTCTCCGGAGTCCTTCTGTGCGGTGTAAATTTCTGAGGCAATCTCGCCCGCGGTCAAATCCCGCACGCGGCCTGCCTGGGTGGAGGCGCAGAAGCGGCAGCCCATGGCGCAGCCCACCTGGGTGGACACGCAGACCGTGTTGCCATACTTGTAGCGCATCAAAACCGTCTCGATGCAGTTGCCGTCGGCCAATTGCAGCAGATATTTGACCGTACCGTCCCTGGATTGCTGGCGTCGGCGGATGGTGGGCGCTGCGATGGTACAATTTTCCGCAAGTTGTGCCAGCAGGTTTTTGGGCTGGTCGGTCATCTGGGAGAAATCCGTCACAAGCTTCTGGTGCAGCCATTTAAAGATCTGCTTGGCGCGGAATTTCGGCTGGCCCAGGCTGACAAGATACGCGGTCAGCGCGTCCAGCGTAAAATCGGATAAGCAAATCTTCGTTGCTTCGCTCATGCTGCGTTCCTCCCTTCTTTACTATTATAAACGATCATTGTGTACTTTCTGTTTCCAAAATAGCGGCAAAAAATCCGTCAGTGGCCGTTTTATGCGGCAAAAACAGTGTGCCATATTCGCCCTGCTGCATGCCAGGCAGTTGCAAGGCGGGGACAGCCACGTGGAAACGCGGGTTATTTTTGAGGAAGGTTCTCACCTGTTCCTCGTTTTCGTCACGATTGACTGTACAGGTAGAATACACCAATCGGCCGTTTTCGGCAAGTAAATCTGCGCCATTTTGCAGGATCTTCTGCTGGCTTAGCAGCAAATTCTCTATCCCGTCCAAATCTTTATAGCGAATGTCCGGCTTTTTGGCTATGACGCCCAAACCCGAACACGGCACATCGCACAGGATGCGGTCGAATTTGCCCCAATCGCTGCGGAGCTGGGCAGCGTCGTTCTGCACGGCTTCGGCACAGGTGACTCCGCAGCGGGCAAAGGCTTTGCGCAGCAGCGGCACGCGGGATTCCACATACTCGCCGCTGATTAGTTTTCCTTGATTCTGCATGCACTCGGCCAGCGTCAGGCTTTTGCCTCCGGGCGCGGCACAAAGGTCCGCTACTTTCTGGCCAGGCTGTGCCCCCACACAGAGGGCGGCAAACTGGCTGGCCAAGCCCTGCACGTGGAAAAGCCCCCTGGCAAAGGCCCGGCTTGCGGCGGGCGAGCCGTTGAACTCCACCAGCAGCGCATGGGGCCATGGGCCGGGCCGGACGCTGTGGCCCTCGGTGTGCAGCAAATCGGTCAGATCTTCGTCGGTGGCGCGCAGGGTGTTGACGCGAATGGCCGTAGCCGGGCGCTCATAAAATGCGGCGGCCATGGCGAAGGCTTCTTCATCGTACTGGTTATACAGCAGCTTTGCCACCGCGGGTGACAGGCAGTAATAGGTGCCCAAGCGCTGCAGTGGGGCGGCAAAATCGTCCTCGTGTACCTCGGTCACAACGGCCTTGCGCAGTACGGCATTGACCATACCGGCGGCGCTGCTTTTGCCGATGGCTTTCGTCAGTCGGACGGATTCATTCACCGCCGCCGACATGGGCACCTGCATATACTTGGCCTGGGCCAACCCGCTGCGTAGCACGGCACGCACCGGTGCGTCCAGTTTGGCGACCGGCTTTTTGGTGTAGAGGTCGATTATATAGTCCAGCAGCGGCAGGCGCTCCAGCGTGGTGTAAAAGATGCGGGCCGCAAAGGCGGCGTCGCGGGTGTTCATGGGCGGGTCACACTTTTTTAGTTCGGCATCCAGCACCAGGTTGGCGTAACCGGCCTGTTCCTGGTGGATCAATGCCTTCACGGCCAGGCGGCGGGGCGTCACAGGCAGTCCCCCGCTTTTAAGCGCCTACCGGCGGCCCAGGCGGTGCCGGCCATCGGCTTGCCGCCCTCAGGCGTAACGGTCAGCAGAGCCACTGCGCCGTTTGCGGTGGCAATGGTCAAGGGCTTAAGGGCCAGCACGGTGCCGGGGGCCGCATTCTGCGGGTCCTCCGCCAGGCGGCTCTCCTGTACCTTGATGCGCTTGCCCTCATGCTCAAACCAAGCCACCGGCCAGGGGTTCATACCACGCACCCAGTTGTGGATGTGGGCTGCGTCTTCGGTGAAATGGAACTGCGCCATCTCCTTGGTCAGCGGCGTGGCCAGCGTGGCCTGGGCGTCATCCTGCTTTTGTGGAGCCAGCTCGCCGGCGGGGATCTTTTCCAGCGCCGTGACCAGCGTTTTGGCACCGACAGCACTGACGCGGTCAAACAGCTCACCGCTGGTCTCCTCGGGATCGATGGCTACCGGCTCGACCATCAGCACGTCACCGGTGTCCAGCCCTTCGTCCAGCTGCATGATGGAAACGCCGGTCCCTGCGTCACCGTTGAGCACCGCCCACTGGATGGGGGCCGAGCCGCGGTATTTGGGCAGCAGCGACACATGCAGGTTGATGCAGCCGTACTTGGCCACATGCAGCAGCTGCGGCGGGATGATGCAGCCGTAGGCCACCACCACGATGATCTCTGGGGCCAGCTCCTGGATGATGTCATCCGAAGAACCGTCCCGTAAAGTGCGGGGCTGATAGACCGGGATTCCACGCTCCACCGCCAGCTGTTTGACCGGTGGGGCCGTCAGGATCTGCTTGCGGCCCACCGGCTTATCGCGGCGGGTAAATACCGCGCAGACCTCGTGCCCGGCGTCCAGCAGGGCTTGCAGGCTGGCAGCGGCAATATCCGGGGTGCCCATAAACAGGATGCGCATACATTAGTCCTCGTTTTCTTCTGGGTAATCGTCTTCGTAGAAATGCTCGGCCAGATCCATGATGGTGATGCCGTCCAGGTGGTTGTTCTCGTGCTGGATGCAGCGGGCCAGCATATCGTCGGCCTCCATCTCAAACCACTCACCGTGGCGGTCCTGGGCCTTTACCTTGACATGCTTAGAGCGCTTGATAGCGCCGTTATGGCCGGGGAAAGACAGGCATCCCTCGTACAGTTCGACCTGCTCATCGCTCAGCTCGAGGATCTCGGGGTTGATGAACTCGATGAACTTGTACTCGTAGTTAGCGGGGACCTCCTCGGGCAGGTCACGGTCATCCAGGCAGATGAACAGGCGGCGCATCATGCCCACCTGCGGGCCAGCCAGCCCCAGGCCGTTGGCGGCGATCAGGGTCTCTTTCATATCGTCCAGCAGGGTGCCGAGGCGGTCATCAAATTTCGTGACGGGGCGGCAGACTTTTTTCAGGATCGGGTCGCCATCCTGTACAATGGTGCGAAGTGCCATGGGTAATACCTCCAAAATTGTTTTCAATACGTTCTATTTTATAAATCACCGTCGGAGTTGAAGTCCACGATCACGGACGCTTTCTGCGGCAGTTTTTCTTTGGCGTAAGCATCCAGCGTTTCACGCAAAAGGGTGCGGAACGCGGTATCGTTGCGGCATTTCAACGTCAGCTTATAACGGAATTTTCCGTTCAGCATCGTAATGTTCATGGGGGCCGGGCCTAAGATGCGCAGCGGCAGGCCGGGGCGCTGGGCGGCACGTTCCGCCAACAGTGAGCCGAAACGCTGGGCCGCGATGAACACGGCCCCCTCCTGCGCCCCCACAAAGCCAATAACGCAAAATGCGCAGAACGGCGGATACAGGCCAAACCTACGGAAGGTGATTTCCTCGCGGTAGTAGGCCTCGTAATCCTGGGCGGCGGCCAGCTGTAAAACGGGGTGGTCCGGCACGGCTGTTTGTATCAGCGCACGGCCGGGCAGTGCGGCGCGGCCGCCGCGGCCGATGACCTGCGTGACCAGGCTGAACACGCTCTCGTAGGCGCGGAAGCCCTGACCGAACAGCAGCGAGTCGATGCCCAGCACACCGACGAGCGTAACTTTTTCAAAGTCCAGCCCCTTGGCCACCATCTGGGTGCCAAGCAGGATGTCGTACTCGTGCCGGGCAAACTGGGCCAGCATCGTTTCGTGAGCGCTTTTTTTGCCGGTGGAGTCCTGGTCCATCCGCAAAATGCGGGCGCTGGGCAGAAGTTCCGCCAGTTCTTCCTCAACACGCTGGGTGCCGAAGCCGCTGTAGTGGATCTTGCCGCCGCACTCGGGGCAGAGCGTCGGCAGCGGATGCACCGTGTGGCCGCAGTGGTGGCACATCAGCGCCTGCTGGGGTTTGTGGTAGACCAGCGGCACACTGCAGTTGGGGCATTTCAGCACGTGGCCGCAATCGGTGCACATACCGATGGTGCGGTAGCCCCGGCGATTTAAGAGCAGGATGCTCTGTTCCCCATTATCGAGATTCTCCTGCAGCTCGCGTGCCAGGCGGCGGCTGATTTCCCGGGGGTTGCCTGCCGTCAGCTCGGCGCGCATATCGATGAAATCCACGCTGGGCAGCGGGCAGCCACCGTAGCGCTGGGTGAGGGTAACAAGTTTCAGTTTGCCGCTTTGGGCGGCGTGGTAGGTCTCGGTCAGCGGTGTGGCCGAGGCAAAGACCAGCAGGGCGTTTTCCATGACAGCACGCTTTTTGGCGATGTCGTGGGCATCGTAGCGGGGGGCAGATTCACTCTGGTAGGTGTGTTCCTGCTCCTCATCCACGATGATAAGCCCTAAATTTTGCAGCGGCGAGAAGACCGCACTGCGGGTGCCGACCACGATGTCGGCGTTCCCCTGCTGGATCATCCGCCACTGGAGCAGCCGCTCGGTGTTGTTGAGTGCCGAGTGCTGTACTGCCAGGCGGCTGCCAAAGGTGGATTTTAAGCGGTGGATCATCTGCGGCGTTAAGCTGATCTCCGGTACCAACACCAGGGCGCGGCGGCCCAGTTCCAGCGTGCGTTCGATGAGCTTTAAAAATACCACCGTTTTACCGCTGCCGGTCACACCGTGCAGCAGCGCTGCGTGGGGCTTGTCGTCCTCCAAGTCCGGCAGCAGCGCCGCAAAGGCTTTCTGCTGTTCTTCGGAGAGGGTCAGCGGCTGCGGGTCGAACGGAATGTCCGCGAAAAGATCCAGCAACTTATCCTGCTCGGCCACCGTGAGCACGCCCTTTTTGCAAAGGGTGTCCAGCGTTGCCTTGGAGATGCCCGCCTCGTCCAGCTGGCGGGCTGTCTTGGGGCCGGTGCTCAGCGCTTCCATCGCAGCCAGCTGACGCGGACCAGGCTTCGGCTTGGCGGGCAGCTCCCCTGCCAGCGTGTAAAGCCGCTCGGTCGAGCGGGACAGCCGGTTCTGCATCACGGGGCGGCCGTTTTCCATGGCGGCACGGTACTGGGCACCGTATGGGATAACCGCCTTGACGGCTTCGAACCAGGTACAGAAGGTGCGCTCTTTCAAAAATCGCACCAGTTCCAGCAGGTCCGGCGTCAGCCGAGCTTCCGCCGGGGAGGCATCGTACAGCGTTTTCAGTTTTTGGGTATCGGCGTCCTCCGGCAGCGCTGCTACCGAGAGCACCACCGCCATCCGGGGCTTGTTTCCCCGGCCAAAGGGCACCAAAACCATGCTGCCGGGCCAGACTTTATCGTTTAACTGCGGCGGGATGCAGTAGGAATACAGCTTATCAAAGTGGATCGTTGCATCGTCTACCGCCGCCTGGGCAATCTGCAAACTCATTCGGCAGCGCCGTGCTTAAGCTTGAACTGGATGATGGAGTAGATGCTCTCAGCACAGCTGTCGACCTCAACATTGACCACATGCTCGTCGTAGTTGACGGAGTTGGCAATCTCGGTCTCGGCACGCTTTAAGCGGCGCTGGATGGTCTCCTCGTTCTCAGTGCCGCGGTTGCGCAGGCGGCGCTCCAGCTCTTCCATATCCGGGGGCAGCACAAAGATCGTGGTGGCACCGGGGTACATCTTTTTGATGTTGCCTGCGCCTTCGACCTCGATGACCAGAATCACCGGGATGCCCAGTGCCATGCGGCCTTCGATCTCGCTGCGCAGGGTACCGTAGTAGTTTTCGCAGTATTTGGTATGCTCGACAATCTGGTCATGGGCCAGATGATCCTCGAAATCAGCTACCGTCATGAAATGGTAGTTGATGCCGTCCTTCTCGCCCTCACGCGGGGTGCGGGTGGTGGCGGAGACGGTGTGCTGGATCTCCGGGTGTTTTTTCAGCAGGCTTGCCACGACGGTGTCCTTGCCGGTGCCAGACGGGCCGGAGACAACAAACAGATACTTTTCACCTTTCATACTCTATACTCCCTTTCAGCTTTCTTCTTCCTGGGCAAAGCGGCCGGTAATACTTTCCAGCGGGATGCCGGACAAAATTACGTGATCCGAGTCCATGATAAGCACCGCCTGGGTCCTGCGGCCGTAGGAGGCATCGATCAAAGCGCCCTTCTCGCGGGCATCCTGCACCAGGCGCTTGATGGGCGCCGAATCCGGGCTGACGATGCCGATGACACGGTCTGCATTGACCATATTGCCAAAGCCGATATTGATCAGTTTCATGGGTGCCCCCGCTTACTCAATGTTCTGGATCTGTTCGCGGATCTTCTCAATCTCGGATTTCAGCTCCACCACCAGGCGGGTGATGGCTACATCCTGGCACTTGGAGCCGATGGTGTTAGACTCACGGTTCAACTCCTGGGTCAAAAAGTCCAGCTTGCGGCCGATGGGCTCATCCAGGGCCAAGATCTCGCGGTACTGGGCCACATGGCTGTGCAGGCGGACGGTCTCCTCATCAATGGCGGTCTTATCGGCAAAGATGGCAGCCTCAGTAACAAGGCGGCTCTCGTCGATGCTGCGGTCGCCCAGCAGTTCCTGCAGGCGGGCATAGAGCTTATCGCTGTAAGCTTGCACGCGGCCTGCGCTGTTTTCCTCGATCTGGCTGACCAGCGTCTCGATGGTATTGAGGCGGCCCGCCACATCCTCTTTCAGCTTTTCGCCCTCGACGGCGCGCATAGCCACAAAGGCATCCACGGCCTTTTCAGCCACCGACTGCACATCCTGCCAGAGTTCTTCCTCGTTGGTGGGGGCAGCAGTCTGGGTCAGCACATCGGGGAAACGCGAAAGCATACCAACGGAGACATCGTTTTTCAGGTCCATCCGCTCCACCATCTCGTTCAGGGCGGCGCGGTAGCCCTCGGCCAGCTGCCAGTTGACCGACACCACGGTATCGGCGGCTGTGACCGTCTGGATGGAAAGGCTTAATTCCACCTTGCCGCGGCTGACCCTGGAAGCCACCAGCTTTTTCAGCTTGTCTTCCAGAAACGCGCAGGAGCGCGGCAATCGGGAAGAATACTCAAAGAAACGCGCATTGACGCTGCGCAGTTCCACCTTGATGTCACGCCCGTGCAGCAGTGCGCCGGCGCGGCCGTAGCCTGTCATGCTCAAAACCATATCCTACACCTCATACCTTCGGATTCCTGTGTCAGATGCACAAACACATATATTGTATATTGTACTATTTTTACAGCCAAGATGCAAGAAAATCTGAATAAAAAACTGCACGTCCGCAGAGTTTTCACGCTTTACGGGTGTGCAGTTTTCATTGCTATGTACAAACGGGATTATTCGTCGTCGTCCTCGTCCATGATTCGGCCGATGCCCTTGCGGTAGAACGGCTCGCTGCCGCGCATGCCCTGCTGACCCAGCGGAGAGATGGACGTGGTGATGTTCAGGTCAATCTTCTTCTCGCGGCCCATCAGGTAGGGGCGGGCTGCCTTGGCAACGGCGGCAAACAACTTGTCATCCTTGGGGCCGTCCAGCACCAGCAGGTAGCTCTTGGCCTCATCGTTGATGATCATGATCTGCAGGTAGGCAGAGCCGACGCCGGGAGCCTGAGCCAGCACTTCGCAGATAGGGTCGGCCAGCTCGTCCGGCAGGACGCTGGGTTCCACGATGGTAACTTTGTCGCCCGGCTTGATCTGGGTGACAGCGGCGCGCTGCTGGGCCAGGGCCTTGGCAATCTCGTCCCTCTGCTTTTTGACGGACTCGATCAGTGGCTTCTCCAGGCGCAGGCTGTTCTCGCCGGGATTGATGACCATGCCGGAGGCATCCGGGTTCTTCGAGACCATATTGGCGAAATCATCAAAGCGCAGCATGATAACCTGGCGGCCCTGCTCCGGGTTCTTCTGCCATGCATGTACAGCGTCCCAATCACTGAAGCCCAGGTAGTAGTGCTTGCCCTCGGGGCTGTTGACCATGATGAGGTTGATTTTGGTGTTGGGGGGCAGCTGCACGCGGCCATCCGGGCCGGGCGTAGGGGCAGACTGACCCTGCAGGTCAAAGTTGGCCGGTGCCAGCAGCGGAGAGCGCACCAGCTCGTTGAGGACGGCATTGAGGTTTTTGGGGTTATTTTCGGCTTTCAGCGCGACGATGGCATCTTTCAGCTTCGGGTTGAACGCCGGTGCTTTGGGTTGATTCTGGTCAGGCATGGTTTTCTCCTCACTTTAATTTTATCGTGTTGATCGCTTCACGCAGGTAGGATACGCCCACCAGCTTGAGGCCCGGGAACTGGGCCGAATCGATCATTTTTAAATTGTGCTTGGGTACGATGGCTGTATCAAAGCCCACGCGCTGGGCTTCCCGCAGGCGGGTCTCCAGGTGCGTCACGCTGCGCACTTCCCCGCCCAAGCCCACTTCGCCGATAGCGATGGTCTTTTCACCCACCGGCAGGTCCAAAAGGCTGGATGCCATCGCAATACAGACCGGCAGGTCGCAGGCAGTCTCGTCCAGCTTCAGGCCTCCGATGATGTTAACATACACGTCCTGGCTGGAGAAGTTATACCCCGCGCGCTTTTCCAGCACCGCCAGCAGCAGGTACATGCGGTTATAGTCAAAGCCACTGGCTGTCCGCCGGGGGCTGGGAAAACTGGTCTTGGTGGCCAACGCCTGTACTTCACTGAGCACCGGGCGGGTGCCTTCCATCACGCAGGCCACGCAGGTACCGCTGATTCCCAGAGGGCGGCCCTCCAGCATGACCTGGGATGGGTTCTCGATCTGGGCAAGGCCGCGGCCGGTCATATCGAACATACCGATTTCGTTGGTGGAGCCATAGCGGTTTTTGACCGCGCGCAGTACGCGGTACGGCAGGGTCTTGTCGCCCTCAAAGTACAGCACCGTATCCACGATATGCTCCATGACTTTGGGGCCTGCGATGGCGCCATCCTTGTTGACGTGGCCCACGATGAAAGTGGGGATTTCCAGCGTTTTGGCTACATTTAAAAAGCGAGCTGAGCTTTCCTTGACCTGGCTGACTGTGCCAGCCGAAGAGGAAATATCGGTGCAGCGCATCGTCTGGATGGAGTCGATGACCACGAGGTCCGGCTTCATAGATTCGATCAGACCGCAGATCTCGTCCACGTCGCTTTCTGCCACCAGCGAGATGTTGTCCTCGGGCACGTTCAGACGCACAGCGCGGAGTTTGATCTGCCGTACCGATTCCTCGCCCGTGACATAGAGCACGTTTTTGGTTTTGCTGACCTCGCCGCAAAGCTGCAGCAAAATCGTGGATTTGCCGATGCCCGGCTCGCCGCCGATGAGCGTAACGCTGCCGATGACGATGCCGCCGCCCAGCACGCGGTCCAACTCACTGATGCCGGTGACGATGCGGCTTTTCTCCTCGGTGGTGCGGATGTTTTTCAGCTTTTGGGGCGTCAGGCTCGTCTGACCGGTCACGCGGGCGGGGGCTGCGGCGCGGGAACTGCTTTTGGTCGGTTCCGCCACTACATCCTCGGTCATCGTATTCCACGCCCCGCAGGAGGGGCAGCGGCCCATCCACCGGGGGCTGGTCTCGCCGCACTGGTTGCAGACGTAGATCGTTTTCAGCTTATCTTTAGGCATGGGGTTCCTCCGGCTACAAATTCAACGACTGCCCTTATTATATCCCAAATCTGCAATGGGGGCAAGTAATCTGCGTAATTCCTGTAAAAAAGGCCACCGCCCCGGGAACTTACGGTGTCTCCGGCGGCAGCGGCCTGCTTTATTGCGTATTATAGGGTCACTTTGTGGTAGACCTTTTTACCCTTTTTAATGACAACGCCCTTGTTCAACGCTTCGACGGTCAGGGCAGCCTTCGGGTCGGTGACTTTCTCGCCATCCACCAGAACACCACCCTGCTGGACCAGCTGGCGGGCCTCACGGTTCGAGCCGCACAGGCCGGCGGCGACCATGGCAGCCAGCAGACCGACGGTGCCGTCCTTGACGAGGGAGGCATCCAGCTGGGTGGCGGGCATGTTCTCGTGGTCAGCATCACCACTGAACAGGCCGCGGGCAGTGGCCTGGGCCTTCTCGGCTTCTTCCTCACCGTGGACCATCTTGGTCAGCTCGTAGGCCAGGATCTCCTTGGCCTTGTTGAGCTGCTCACCTTCCCAGTGATCCATCTCATCGATCTGCTCCAGCGGCAGGAAGGTCAGCATGCGGATGCACTTGAGGACATCTGCATCGCCGACATTGCGCCAGTACTGGTAGAACTCAAATGGGCTGGTCTTGTTGGGATCGAGCCAGACAGCGTTGCCGGCGGTCTTGCCCATCTTCTTGCCCTGAGAGTCGGTCAGCAGGGTGATGGTCATGGCGTAGGCGTCCTTGCCCAGCTTACGGCGAATCAGCTCGGTGCCGCCCAGCATGTTGCTCCACTGGTCGTCACCGCCGAACTCCATGTTGCAGCCGTAATTCTGGAACAGGTGGTAGAAGTCATAGCTCTGCATGATCATGTAGTTAAACTCGAGGAAGGACAGGCCTTTCTCCATGCGCTGCTTGTAGCACTCAGCACGCAGCATGTTGTTCACGCTGAAGCAGGGACCGACTTCGCGCAGAAGCTCGATGTAGTTGAGGTTCAGGAGCCAGTCGGCGTTATTCAGCATCATAGCCTTGCCGTCGCCAAACTCGATGAAGCGCTCCATCTGGCGCTTGAAGCACTCGGCGTTATGGTCGATGTCCTCTTTGGTCAGCATTTTGCGCATATCGGTACGCCCGGAGGGGTCACCGATCATGGTGGTGCCGCCGCCGATCAGGGCAATGGGGCGGTTGCCTGCCTGCTGCAGGCGCTTCATCAGGGTCAGGGCCATAAAGTGGCCAGCGGTCAGGCTGTCGGCCGTGCAGTCAAAGCCAATGTAGAACGTAGCTTTGCCGTTGTTGATTACCTCTTTGATTTCCTCTTCGTCCGTAACCTGTGCGATCAGGCCGCGGGCTTTCAGTTCGTCGTAAATCGTCATGGAATTTACCTCCCGTTTGTTGCGGCAAGGGCAAAAATAAAAACCCCTGCCAAATGTGAAATTTGGCAGAGGGCGAAAGTTCGCGGTACCACCTCTGTTTGCCTGCCCCTCGCGGCGGCAAGCCTTCGCGGGTGCGGCAGACAAAGGGCTGCGTACACCCAAACGCTGTAACGTGCGCACACGGCACGGCCTACTGTTGATTCAGCCTGCTGCTCCGGGATGTATTCGGCATACCTGCTGTTGACCCCTTGCACCGACCGGGGCTTCTCTGGAACAGGAAAGGCTGCGTACTGGTTCCCTTCATTGCATTTAACAGGTTTCACTTTATCATATTCGGTGCCGCTTGTCAAGGCTGTAAAACATTCCATGCAAAATGTGCGCACCGTCCAGCCCCGGCAGCGGCAGCAGATTGGCCCCGCCCACCAGCAGGTTGGTGCAGGCAAACCAGTAGCCGCCGTAGCTGTACTGCCCCGCCGTCTGCATGTACAAAAGCACCGTGCAGCAGGCCAGCAGGTTTGCCAGCGGCCCGGCGGCGGCCAGCCGCAGTTCTTCTTCGGGCGTCATCGGCACGCCGCGAAGCTGTAAGCAGATGCCGAAGGGTGACAGTGCCAGATCCGGCCAGCGATGCCAGAGTTCGCGGTACACGAGGGCGTGGGCACTTTCGTGAAGGATGGCGCACAGCAGCCCTGTGCGCAGCACGCCGGTGCCGTCCAGCGACAGCAGGCAGGCCAGCAGAAACAGTGTTACTGCCGGGGCGCGCAGCCGCAGGCGCGTTTTACGCCGCATCCTGTAACGCCTGTGCCGGGTCATAGCGCAGCCCTTTGTGCAAAATTTCAAAATGCAGGTGCGGGCCGGTGGCGTTGCCGGTCTCGCCCACAACGCCCAGTACCTGCCCCGCCGTGACCACCGCCCCAGTGCTGACGAAGAGATACCGCATGTGGGCGTAAAGGGTCTCGTCACCGTCCGCGTGCAAAATGCGCAGGTAGTTGCCATAGCTGGCATGCTTGCCCGCCACACGCACTACGCCGTCTGCTGCGGCCAGCACCGGCGTGCCGGTAGCAGCAGCCAGGTCATGCCCCAAATGGAAGTCCGTTCCCCCACCGCCCATGGGGTCGGTGCGCCAGCCGTAACCGGAGGTGCGGGTACAGGAACCGCCGGGCAGCGGGAACAGCAGCGGGAAGTTTGGCGTGTAACTTTCCTCACGCGCGTTGGCGGGAGGCTGGGGTTTGCGGCGGGGCTGGCGGGCTGTTTCCGACGTTGCGGGCAGAGCCTGGGTGATGGCAGCGGCGGCTTTCTCTGTAAATTTAGAGAAGTAACGCTCTGTGCTCAGGAAAAAGTCCTGTTCCGGCTGCATAGCCTGGGCAAAGGTGCGGCGCAGTTCCGGGTAAAACGGCAGGCCCATCATCCGCGCGGCCAGTGCCACCAGCAGCACCACAGTACAAAAAAGCATCTGCCCCCACAGCAGGGTGTCTCCCCCGTTTTCACAGGCTGGACGCGGGGGCGGCGGTTTCTGGCTTTCGCTTTGCGGCGCGGCATTTTCCCACATGGTCCCCACCTCCTTTTACCAGATTGTATGCAGACGGGGAGCCGAATAGAGCAGCAATACAAAAGCAGCGAGAGTCCATGCGTTAGGCACAAACTCTCGCCGCCGTTTTACGTTTTATAGATTATACGCCCAGGGCTTTGCGCAGCATTTCCAGGCGCTCATCCAGCAGCTTCTGGGGTTTGGTGAACAGGCCAAGGCCGTCCACGTCCAGCGTGCACTCCAAACTGGTGGAGTCGCCGCCGCCCATCAGGATGGCGGTAAAGGTGCCGTTGATCTTGCCTTTGCGGAAGTTGCAGCTGAGGTGGCGGGCCTTATCCTTGCGGGTAAAAACGATTTCGGTCGTGCCGCCGTCGGTGTTATGCTCGACGCCTTTCAGGCCGTCGTCACTCTCCTCGTACTCGCTCACATCGCTGCGCCAGTGGTTCAGGGTGGGCTTGGTCAGGTAAAGCCACACCTTGTTGGGGTCGCAGCTGTAATTGGCGGTCATTACACAGGTTTTCATACTTTTGGGTTCTCCTTACTTTTTGTTACGGCCAAAGAGATTTTGCAAAAGGCCGGTTTTGGCCGGGCGCAGGGCGGCGGCCTTGCGGGCACGCACAGCGGGTTGGGCTGCGGCGGCCGCACGTTTAGCCACGGGCTTTACGGCGGGGGCAGACTTTTCGGCGGCCTGCTCAAAGCCGTTCTGGAAATAGCCGAACATGGCCATCTGGCTGTCCACCGGCGGCTGGCCCGGGGCGGGCTTGACCTTGGTGTAGGTGCCGTCGGGCTGCATTTCCCGCGCGTTGACGGTATCCCGCAGCTGCAAGTCCAAAATGCCGCGCAGCTTTTTGGCGATGGCCGGGTCGTCCACCCGCACGCCGACTTCGACGCGGCGCTCGGTGTTGCGGGTCAGGAAGTCGCCGGAAGCGATGTAGATGCGCATATTCTCGCCGCTGCCGAAGCAGTAGATACGGGAGTGTTCCAGGTAACGGCCCACCAGGCTGCGGATGTGCACATTTTCGGTGCGGCCGGGCACACCGGCGCGCACGCAGCAGATGCCGCGAACGATCATGTCTACACGCACCCCGGCGCAGCTGGCTTCGCTGATCTTATCAATGATCTGCGGGTCGTTGATGGAGTTGTTTTTGAGGATCATCGAGGCAGGCTTGCCCTGCATGGCCAGTGCGATCTGTCGGTCCATCTCCTCCAGCAGCACACTCTTGAAGCGCAGCGGCGCTACCAGCATGGTGTCGGCCTCGCTGGTCAGACGCTGCAGGGCCATGTTGTTGAACACGGCGCTGGCTTCCTCGCCGATTTCCTGGCGGGTGGTAATGAAGGACAGGTCAGTGTACAGCTCGCTGGTCTTCTCGTTATAGTTGCCGGTACCGATCTGTGTCAAGTATTTGTACTTGCCATCCTTGCGGCTGGTGATGAGCGTCAGTTTGGAATGGACCTTGTAATCGTCAAAGCCGTAGAATACCGTGCAGCCGGCATCCTCCAGCTGTTTGGACCAGTCGATGTTGTTCTGCTCGTCAAAGCGGGCGCGCAGCTCGACCATGGCTACGACTTCCTTGCCGTTTTCTGCAGCGGCAATCAGCGCATTGACGATCTGAGAGTCGCTGGCCATGCGGTACAGCGTCATTTTAATGGAGACAACGTCCGGGTCCGCCGCAGCGCGCAGCAGCATGCGGATGAACGGGCGGATGCTCTGGTACGGGTAGGCCAGCAGCACATCGTGCTTGCGGACCTCGGTGTACAGGTCGTACCCTGCCGGGGCTTGCATGGGCTTGGCCGGCGGGTAGAACATGGCGTTGTGGCTGCCGTCGCCCGAGATGCGGCCGGCCAGTTTGAACAGGCAGCCGGTATCCAGCGGCGAGGTCTGGGCATAGCAGCGGTCCGCCGGGACGACCAGCTTCTCCCGCAGGAACTTGACGATCTCCTGCGGAGCGTCCGGCCAGAACTGCAGGCGCACAGCCGCCAGCTTGCGGCGCTTTTTCAGCAGGTCGCTCATGACATCGCGGAAGTCTATGTCGTGGTCCATCATGCCCTCGTCCACGGTAATATCCGCATTGCGGGTCACGCGGAAGAGACACTGCTTCTGCACGCTGCTGCCTGCAAAGATGGTGGCGGCATAGTGGGCGACCAACTCCTCCACAAAGGCAAAGCAGGTCTCCTCGCCGTCCTTGATGAAAAGCACGCGCTCAAATTGGCTGCTGACGGGCACGATGCCGTAGCAAACGCCGTCGTTTTTGCTGCGCAGCTGGGCCATGTAGTAAATATCTTTGTTGTTCAAAAACGGGAATGGATGGCGGGAATCCACGATTTGTGGGCTGAGCAGCGGCAGAAGTTCGCGCTGGAAATAAGCTTTCCAGAAATGCTCCTGCTGCTTGCTGAGCTTGGTAAAGTCCACCTTGCGGTAGCCCTCCTGCGCCAGAGCAGTGACAAGATGCTGGAAGTATTTGTCGCACTTTGCCTGCAGCTCGGCCACGCGGGGCGTGATAGCAGCAATCTGCTCCGCCGCCGTCATGTGGGTGACGTTATCGGTCTTGTTGTTTTTCACCAGCGTCTGGTCGTACAGCGAGCCGACGCGGACCATGAAGAACTCGTCCATATTGCTGCCGAAGATGGCGGCAAATTTCAGGCGTTCGCCCAGGGGCACGGTTTTTTCTTTGGCCAACGCCAGCACGCGGCTGTCGAAGTCCAGCCAGCTCAGCTCACGGTTGATAAAGATGCTCTCGGACTTTTCCAAGGTGATTCCTCCCTATTTATGGTGCCTTTTCGGCGGGCGCTCCCGTCTGTGCCAGGTCTGCCCATTTTTCTGTCATTTGCTCTGATATGCCGGGGACATTGGCCACATCCTGCAGCGCCGCAAAGGGGCCGTGCTCTTCCCGGTAGGCAATGATGGCTGCCGCTTTGGCCGGGCCGATGCCGGGCAGGGTCTGCAAGGTTTCGGCATCGGCGGCGTTCAGGTCCACCAGCTGTGTCGGCGCACTCTCGGCGGCGGCTTCCGTCTGCGGCAGTGCTGGCATATACGCGACTGGTGTGCCGGGCTGCCAGATCGGGGCAATCAAGAATAACGCGCCCCATACAATGCCTGCCAGCACCGCCAGTGTGGCCAAAAACAGCAGTACTTTTCGGTTGGGCTGCTGTTTTTGCATACATTTTCCCCCACGGTACTGTAATTTTATTTATTATAGCATACTGTACAGATAATTGCACTTGAATTTCGCAGGTTTTACATAAATTATACGATTTTATCAGTGGCGGTGCAGGTCGGCATCCGGGTCAGGCTCCACCATCACGGCATCTGTGCCAATGGTTTTGATGCTCTGCCATGGGATCACAAGGTCGTCGTCGCTGCCCAGCAGCCCCAGGCAGCGGCTGCGACCATGCAGCACCACAGCGGTAAGGCGGGCAGATTTTTCCTCAAACTCAATATCATCGATGCGGCCCAGGTTTTCGCCATTGGAAAGGCGTATCACATCCTTCCGGGCCAGGTCACGCAGCGTCATGGTCCACTCCCCCTTTGGTGTGCGATTTTTCGCCGCTTTATTGTATGCGGTAAGGGTGGAATTGTTTCTTGGACAAATCGGTGAATTTATGGTATACTGGTATACTCAGAAACCAAGTAAGGAATCAATACTTCTCTTTTGCGGAGGGTTTTATGTATAAAAATATTATTTTTGATTTCGGCGGCGTGGTCGTGCAATTCAATCCCAAGGATTTTCTGATGGACCACTTTATGAACAAGCGCGCCGAGGAAATTGTGTACGAGCTGACCTTTGGCAGCCAGGAGTGGCAGGACCTGGACCGCGGCACCATCACCCGTGAAGAGGGCAACGCTGCGATGCTGGAGAACGCCGCCCGCGTCAACCGCGTATTTGAGGTGCAGACCGTCATCGACGAGTGGCCCACCATCCTGCGCACGAAGGAATCCACTGTGCACACCATGCAAAAGCTGAAAGCCGCCGGGTACCGCCTGTACTACCTGACCAACATCCCAGCGGATATTATGGACGAGCTGCGTCAGCGGGAATGGTTCTCGCTGTTTGACGGCGGTGTTGCCTCCTGTGAGGTACACCTGTGCAAGCCGGAGCCGGCCATCTATACCACCCTGATGCAGACCTGTAACCTGGCGTATGACGAGTCGATCTTCATCGATGACAATAAGGTCAACGCCCAGGCCGCCTACAACCTGGGCATCACCGGCATCCTGTACAAGAACCCCAAGTCCTTTGAGCGTGCCCTGCGTGCCTGCGGCATTGAGCTTGACTAAACCTTACACATTTTTCTTATAAAATCAAACACCCCGCAGCTTTGTGTGCGGGGTGTTTTGTGTAATGGCAGGTTTATTTGTGGTACTTCATACCGGCGTTGATGGTGCAGGCGCGGTAGAGCTGTTCGGTCAGCACCAGGCGGGCCAGCTGGTGGGGCAGTGTGATGCGTCCCATGCTGATGCGGGCCTGCGCGGCTTTTTTAACGCGGTCGTCCAGCCCGTGGGAGGAACCGATGACAAAGGCGATATCCCCGGCTCCGCTGCCGGCACGCTCCGCCAGCAGGGCGGCCAGATCTTCGCTGGAGATCTGCTTGCCCTCGACACAAAGAGCGACGAGATACGCGCCCTTGCGCACCGAAGCTAAGATGGCGTCGGCCTCTTTCTGCAGGGCTTTGGCGATCTGCCTGTCGCTGGCGTTTTTGTCGGCGATGGAGGCTTCTGGCAGTTCGATGATGCGGAAGTTGCAGAAGCCGCCCAGACGTTTCTGGTACTCGGCCACACCGGCGGCAAAATAAGAAGCATTCATCTTGCCGATACAAATTAAATCAATGTTCTGCATGCGGGCGTCCCCTTAAATTTAAAACTCGATGTACGGACTGATGTCGTTGCGCTCCTGCGCCTGGATCAGCACATCACGCCCCGGCTGGATACCGGCGGCCAGCAGCACATTGTACACGGTGGTCAGCGCCAGCTCCGGCGAATTGTTGGTCTGGCTCAAATGGCACAGCGCAAACTTTTTGCAGCCCTCCTGAATGAGGTCCAGAATCTCGGCAGCGCAGGCCCTGTTGTCCAGATGGCCGCGGTCGCTGGCGATGCGCTGCTTTAAGTAGTAGGGATACGGCCCGCCGTGCAGGCTGAAAGCGTCGTAGTTGGCCTCCAGCGC